>AMFJ01020091.1_pt1 | contig 10931 bp, 11 predicted proteins | sample 427208 | NCBI WGS metagenome assembly AMFJ01 (sample SAMN02954298, study PRJNA114691) | groundwater metagenome | biome: aquatic; feature: subsurface aquifer; material: sediment; isolation source: subsurface aquifer sediment | place: USA: Rifle, CO | collected 2008-08
TATCAATTGTGGTGTGGTATTATTAAATGTATTTGGTTTAGTTAGTAGTATTGTTACAGCAGGAATTGCTATTCCTCTTACCTTGTTAGGATTGGCTGGCGTGGTTGGGCTAAATTATTATCGTGGTTTAAAAAAGCAAGCCATGTATGAAAATGCAACGAATTTTTTCGATGATGATAATGCAGATGAGTATTTTCAAAAAATTGCAGAATCACTCGCTGTGTTGTATCGCTATCAATTATCAGTATGTTCACGCGAAGAAGCACGCAAATTTGCTAATGCTTGTTTTACTGCTTTAGCAAAAGAAGTGATGACAAATAAAAAAATTAGTTTAGTGGATTTGGTTCATCCTGATTTATTGCAATCTGTTATTCAACGCTCAGTAAATAATATTCCAAAACTTCCAATACAAATTAATTCCACATCAAGCAAAATATATGATGCACGCATGCTAGCTAAACATCCGGCAATTTATTCGCCTATTAGAAAAATAACAACAAATGATCTACCAAACGTATCAAATAATCGTTTTGCATTTTTTAATTCACAAAATCAGCATCTAGGGTGGGGTTGGCGTTTATTATATAAAATTAAATCAACATTATTTTCATTTTTTAAGCCACGAAAAACCAATGTGGTAAATTTAGATATAAACATGGAAAATAAAAATAAACTTTAATTTGTTTTTTGCTTAGTAATGACGCGTTTTAATTGCAATATATGTTGAATGATCTCAATACAAATGCGAAGTGATAAATTACTTTTTCCGTGAAGGCGTTGCGAAAAATGTATGGGTATTTCTTTTATATTTTTATATCGGCATTTTACGATTAACTCTAAACCAATCTTCCATCCAATAGGATTTATTTTGTTAATATGTTTTAGGTAATCATTTTTGCGGAGAGCAAAAAATCCGGATAAGGGATCTCGTACGGATAAATTCAGTAAAAATCTGGTGAAATGTGCAATGCAATGTGACATCAACATTCTTGCAAAAGAATAAGTTTTATCACTGCTGCCATTTTTAACGTATCGTGAACCGATAACCATATCGATTGTAGAGTCATTTAATGCTGTTAATAATGCAGGAATTTTTTCCACTGGATGACTTAAATCTGCATCCATCACGCATAAAATAGAATATTTTGCTTGGTTAAATCCCTCGATAATAGACAAACTGAGTGATTTTTTTTGATATCGAGTAATTAAATGTAACCAAGCAAATTGCGTTTGTAATGCTTTAATAATTTCTTGCGTCTCGTCATTGCTATTGTCATCAACAATAATGACTTGATATGGAATTGCTAAATTTAATTTAACAATTGCGTTGATGAGAGGCGAGATATTGTTGGCTTCACGATAAGTAGGGATGATGATAGAACAACCGTGATTGGATTTTTCCATGAAGCGATCCTATGTATTTGTCATCCTGAATTCGTGAAGCGCATGAAGGATCTCAAGAATTTTAGCAAGATCCTTCGGCATTTCATGCCTCAGGATGACAAGTGAATTACTTACCAAAATTCTCAGTAACAAAATCCCAATTCACTAATTTCCAAAAATTTTCAACGTAAGTTGCGCGTACATTGCGATAATCAATGTAATAAGCATGTTCCCATACATCGCAAGTTAACAGCGCTGTTTTTCCATCTTTCATTGGTAATCCAGCATTACCAGTATTCATCATTTCTAAATCGCCCTGCGCATTTTTCGCAAGCCATGTCCAGCCTGATCCAAATAAAGTCGTGGCTGATTGAGAAAATAATTTTTTAAATTCATCGAATGAGCCAAATTTTTTGTTGATTGCATCAGCTAATTTTCCAGCAGGTGCACCCGTGCTTTTGGGCGTCATACTATTCCAATAAAAGGTATGATTCCAAACTTGTGCTGCATTATTGAATATACCGCCAGTTGATTTCATGATGATTTCTTCAAGTGTCATGCTTGCAAATTCGGTATCTTTTGTTAGGTTATTTAAATTATTTACATAAGCTTGATGATGCTTTCCATAGTGATATTCAAGCGTTTCTTTAGAAATGTGAGGTTGTAGTGCATCCATTTCGTAAGGTAGTTTTGGTAATTGAAACATTTATTTTTCTCCTGATGATATTTAAATTATTTCGTCATTACGTTTGGTAAGAATCTCAAATCCTGTTTCCGTGACAAGCACGGTATGTTCCCATTGTGCCGATAAACTATGATCTTTGGTGACAACTGTCCAGCCATCTGGCAATAATTTTACATCTCTTCTGCCAGCATTAATCATGGGTTCAATGGTAAAAATCATCCCTGGTTTTAATTCAGCACCAGTGCTCATTTTGCCATAATGCAATACGTTTGGCGGCTCATGAAAAATTTTTCCAATACCATGACCACAATATTCTCTCACCACTGTAAAGCGATTTTTTTCTGCGTGTTCTTGAATAACTGCACCAATATCGCCAAGTCTTGCGCCTGGTTTAACTGCTTTAATTCCCAGATACATACATTCTTGTGTTACGCGAATTAAGCGTTCAGCTAAAATAGATGGGGTGCCAATCACAAACATTTTACTCGTGTCACCATGATATCCATCTTTCAAAACAGTGACATCAATATTGACGATATCGCCATTTTTTAATTTACGATTACCAGGAATGCCATGACAAACTTGATGATTAACTGAGGTGCAAATAGATTTAGGAAACCCATGATAATTGAGCGGTGCTGGGATTGCATTTTGCTGGTTAACAATAAAATCATGGCAAATTGTATTGAGTTCATCGGTGGTAATTCCCTCTTGCACATGAGGTCCAATCATCTCAAGAACGTCTGCTGCAAGACGGCCTACTATGCGCATTTTCTCGATATCTTCTTTCGTTTTAATAATAATTTCTGACATTTAATTACCTTATTTTTAAGTCATTCGCTTTATTGCTGGAGTGAACGTTCTATGGTATAAAGGCGTGCTTTATTAAGCAATATTAACTTAAATCGCACGCTCATTATCACTTTTTTCTGGGTGCTTCTTCTTGATTTTAAAGGAAAAGTTGGAGAAAAGACTGAGCGGAGGCATAACCCAATAGAGGAAAAAGCATGTCAATTACTATTCAAGATTTATTGAAAGCAGGTGTACATTTCGGTCACCAAACTCGTTACTGGAACCCAAAAATGGGCTCATATATTTATGGCTCCCGTAACAAAATTCATATTATTGATCTCGGTAAAACCCTTCCCTTATTTCAAGATGCGCTGAATTTTATCGGCGGCATCGCAGCGAAAAAAGGCAAAATTTTATTTGTCGGCACCAAATATGCAGCGCAAGATCTCATTCAGCAAGAAGCTGAACGTTGCAAAATGCCGTATGTTAATCGCCGTTGGTTAGGCGGTATGTTGACGAACTACAAAACGATTCGTCAATCCATTAAGCGTTTAAAAGAATTAGAAGCAATGTTTGATTCCGGCAAATTTGGTCGTTTAACGAAGAAAGAAATTCTTGGTCTTGAACGCGAAAAAGCTAAATTATTAATTAGCTTGGGCGGTATAAAAAACATGGGCGGCATTCCAGATGCTTTATTTGTGATTGATGTTGGCCATGAAAAAATTGCTGTTCGCGAAGCGAATCGTTTAGGTATCCCAGTGATTGGTGTAGTTGATTCTAACAACGATCCGGATGGTATTTCCTATATCATTCCAGGTAATGATGACTCTACTCGTGCTATTCGTTACTACACATCTAGTGTTGCTGATGCGATTACCGAAGCGCGTGCTAGTGTATTAGATAATGTTGAAAGCGATGATTTTGTCGAAGTTAAAGAGCAATCAGCAGATATTCAAGAGGCTGATAAAGATAATAAAGATAATATAGATAATACAGACGAAAACGAAACAGATAAGTAAAGACAAAGTAATTTCTGCTCTTTTTAAGCGGAAACAACGAGGTGAGTAATGTCAAATATTATTTCTGCAACATTAGTCAAAGAATTACGCGAGCGTACCGGTGCTGGCATGATGGAGTGCAAAAAAGCACTTGAAGTCAGTGGCGGTAATATTGAGCTTGCTATTGAAGAATTACGTAAATCAGGTCGGGCAAAAGCAGATAAAAAAGCAGGTCGAGTAGCTGCTGAAGGTGCAATTGTTGTTGCTGATAATGGTAAACAAGCAGTGATGGTAGAAATAAATAGTGAAACTGATTTTGTGGCGCGTGATGTAAACTTTACTGCATTTGCAAAAGCGGTGGCGGATACTGCTTTAAATGCAAGCGTTACCGATATCAATGCACTGGCAGCGTTAACATTACAAGGTTCAACACAAACAGTAGAAGAAGCGCGACAAGGATTAATTACAAAAGTTGGCGAAAATGTGCAACTTCGCCGAATGGTAAAAAGCAATCCTTCTGCAGCCACCGTTGGTACGTACTTACATGGCAATCGTATTGGTGTCATGGTTGAATTAGATGTTGATAACAAAGAATTGGCGCGCGATATTGCTATGCATATTGCTGCGAGCCGACCAATTGTCATTTTACCAAGCGAAGTGTCAGAAGAAGTGGTGGCAAAAGAAAAAGAAATTTATATGGCGCAAGCAGCAACCAGTGGCAAGCCGCAAGATATTATCGAGAAAATGGTAGCTGGTCGTCTCAAGAAATTTCTTGATGAAGTCAGTCTGGTTGGTCAGCCATTTGTAAAAGATCCAGATGTGACTGTTGGTGGTTTGCTTAGTAAAAATCGTGCAAAAGTATTGGCATTCCATCGTTATGAGGTAGGTGAAGGCATTGAAAAAGTCGTTGAAGATTTTAAAGATGCCGTGATGTCCCAAGTGCAAGGTAGCTAGTCACATCAAATAAAGTTGGTGAGAATTATGGATAATACATCTACAAAACCGATTTATCGTCGCATATTGCTTAAATTAAGTGGTGAAGCATTATTAGGCGATCACATGTTTGGAATTGATGCAGGAAAGCTGACGCGTATTGCTCAGGAAATAGCGATTGTTGTTAAACTAGGCGTGCAAGTTGCATTAGTGATTGGTGGTGGTAATTTAATTCGTGGTGCTGATTTTTCTGCAGCAGGCATTGATCGAGTTGCTGCAGATCAAATGGGCATGTTAGCAACGATCATTAATGGCCTTGCTTTGCGTGATGCTTTTGAAAATCAACATATTCCTGTCACATTGATGTCTGCTTTTGGCGTGCCGGGTATTACTGATCAATATGATCGATCAAAAGCAAAAGAAAAATTGCAAAATGGTCATGTTGTGATTTTTTCTGCTGGTACCGGTAATCCCTTAGTTACTACCGATTCAGCCGCTGCATTACGTGGTATTGAAATTGGTGCTGATATCGTTTTGAAAGCAACCAAGGTAGAAGGGGTTTTTAATGAAGATCCAATTAAAAATCCGGAAGCGCAACGTTTCTTCACCTTGAACTATGATGATGTGATCAGTCAACGCTTAGGTGTGATGGATTTAACTGCCATCTTGCTTTGTCAAGATCACGATTTGCCTTTGCGCGTGTTTAATATGAATAAGACTGGCGCATTAAAACGAATCATGTTGGGTGAAGATATAGGTACACTTATACAAAGTAGAGATTAGCTTATGCATAAAATCATTAAAGATGCAGAAGCACGCATGCGTAAAAGTATTGATGCATTTAAAACAGAAATTACTAAATTACGTACTGGTCGTGCCAATCCAAGTATATTAGATCATGTTCGTGTTGATTATTACGGTTCAGAAATGCCAATTAATCAGGTTGCCAATATCACGACAACCGATGCCCGTACACTTACCATCACGCCTTGGGAAAAGAGTATGGTGAAAGTGATTGAGAAAGCAATTTTGAATTCAGATTTAGGTTTGAATCCAGCGACAACCGGTGATGTTATTCGTGTTCCTATGCCTGCATTAAACGAAGAAAGAAGAAGAGAATTAATTAAGGTATTACGTAATGAAGCGGAAGCTGCGCGCGTGAGCATTCGTAATGTGCGTCGTGATGCAAATGCTGAATTAAAAGAACTATTGAAGAGTAAACAAATTACCGAAGATGAAGAACGTCGTATGACTGATGATGTGCAGAAAATAACAGATAAATTTGTTACTGAAGTTGATCAGTTAACAACGACAAAAGAAACGGACTTAATGGCTGTTTGAGGTAATATGACGCAAACCAATTTGCCAAAACACATTGCCATCGTGATGGATGGCAATGGTCGTTGGGCTAAAAAACGGTTTATGCCACGGATTGCAGGACATCGCTCAGGTGTTGAAGCTGTGCGGCAAGTAGTGAAAAACTGTGTTAAAAAAAATATTAAAGTACTGAGTCTATTTGCATTCAGCAGTGAAAATTGGCGTCGTCCAGTGCAAGAAGTTGGTTTTCTAATGGATTTGTTGCTGACTGGGCTGCAACGTGAAGTGGATATGCTGCATAAAAATAATGTTCAATTACGTTTTATTGGCGATCGAGCCCGCTTTAATGAAAAACTCCGTCAACGAATTCTCGATGTTGAAACCCTTACAAAAAATAATACTGGGATGGTATTAATCGTTGCGGCAGATTATGGCGGTCAATGGGATATTTGTCAGGCGGTTCAGAAACTAGCGCGCGAAATCGGCGATAATCAATTGAAAAGCGAAGACATCACACCAGAAAAAATTGCTGATTATTTATCTTTTGCTGACTTACCCGATCCTGACCTTTTTATTCGTACTAGCGGGGAGTTGCGTATCAGTAACTTCATGTTATGGCAACTTGCTTACGCTGAATTATATTTTACTGACACACTTTGGCCAGACTTTGATGAAGCAGAATTAGATAAAGCAATTGCTCATTATGCGCGTCGTGAACGTCGGTTTGGATTTAGTAGTGAGCAATTATAGGAAGTATCAACATGCTCAAGCAACGAGTCATTACCGCCGCTATTCTTATCCTCATTACATTAGCGGTTTTATTTTATCTTCCACCACCTGCATTTTGTGTTTTAACAGCATTTATTACGTTGGCTGCAGCATGGGAATGGACAAATCTTGCTGAAGTTCATTCGACGAGTGCACGTTTATTTTATTTAGCTATTATTATTTTTCTTTTATTTGGATTTTTATTTATTCCAGTGCCATTAGTACTAGCAGCAGCATTTCTTTGGTGGGTGACCGCACTCTTATTAATTTTATTTTATCCGCATGTAAGTGATTATTGGGGAAAGGGAGTAATTGCACGTAGTTTGATGGGTATATTTGTATTAGTGCCATGCTGGGTGGCATTAAATTACATTCGCAATGTCGGTAATGGCATCTATGTTTTATTTTATTTATTTATTCTTATTTGGGGCGCTGATACGGTTGCCTATTTTGTTGGAAAAAAATGGGGAAAAACAAAGCTTGCGCCTGTGGTAAGTCCGGGAAAAAGTTGGCAAGGGGCGATAGGTGCAATTTTATTTTCAGCTTTGATAGCAGTTATTTTTAATCTGTTAGGTGATGTACCAAGCGAAATAAAAATCCCAATTATTTTTTTATCGATCATGACAGTTATTTTTTCAATTATTGGTGATTTATTCGAAAGTATGTTGAAACGTAAAATTAACCTCAAAGATTCAGGTCGATTATTGCCTGGACATGGTGGTCTATTAGATAGAATTGATAGTTTGACAGCGGCAAGCCCAATATTTGCGCTTGGTTTATCCATGATCATGGTGTTGCATTGATGACTGTTGTTTTTAAGAAAAAAAATCCAGATAATTGGCGGGCTATATATTATGTCATCCCCGCGAAATCGGGGACCTCTATCTCGACCAAAAGATCTCCACTTTCGTGGAGATGACGAAGGTTGCGTCGAGTGACGAAGGTTGCGTCGAGTGACAGAAGAAAAAACGGAATGGAAATAAAAATTAACTAAGTTTGGCAGATAAAAACTCAATGAAAAAACTTGCATGTATCTTATTGTTATTATCGCAACTAACTGTTGCTGCATGGGCAGAAACATTTGTTGTTCAGAACATAGAAATCGAAGGATTGCAACGCATTTCACCTGCAACAGTGAAAAGTTATTTGCCTATCAAGCGCGGGGAGGTTTTCAACGCTCCTAAATCTGCAGCCGTTCTGCGTTCATTATATAAAACAGGTTTTTTTGATCAAATTTATATTTCCAAACAGAATGGCACGTTGATCATTCATGTTAAAGAAAGACCGACAATCGGCCAATTAAAAATTAGTGGCAATTCCATTATTCCGACTGACAAACTGACCACTGTAATGAAGTCGCTTGATATTGCTGAAGGCCGAGTTTATAACGCAGAAATTCTCGAAAAAATTAAACAAAGTTTATTAAATCAGTATTACATGTTAGGTCGATACAATGCGCGTGTTGATATTGATGCGACACCGATGTCACGTAATCGTATTTCGTTGAAAATTACAATTTCTGAAGGGTTAGTCGCAAAAGTTCGTCGTATCACGATTATTGGTAATCACGTATTCGATGAAAGTAAATTAACAAAGCAATTAGATGTCACCACATCAGGATTATTTACTTTTATCACTCAGTCAGATCGTTATTCAGAAGAAAAATTAGAAACAAGTCTCGATAAATTACGCAGTTTTTATATGGATCATGGTTATTTGCGTTTTGAAATTAAATCAGCACAAGCGCAAGTGACACCAGATAGAAAGTCAGTATACATCACTGTTGTCGTGAATGAAGGCAAGCCATATACGGTAAAGAAATATGAAATAGTCGGTAAAATAATTTTACCTAAAAAAGAGATTGAAGATCATATCAATATTCAATCAGGTGAAACTTTTAATCGTCAAAAAATTATTGATGCTGAAAAAGAAATTAATAAATTATACGGTGAAAAAGGCTATATTTTTGCAATGATTTCGTTGCGTCCACAAGTGAACGATAAAACGCATGAAGTTATTTTAGTATTTGATATTAAGCCTGGTAAACGCGCTTATGTGCGGCACATTACTTTCTCAGATAATAATCGTACGAATGATATTGTCTTTCGCCGTGAAATGCAGCAATGGGAAGCAGCTCCTGTGTCAACCACTAAACTGGAAGATTCAAAACAACGTTTAAGCTTGTTGCCATTTATTCGCAATGTGGATATGTCAGTCAAACCGGTGCCAGAAAAAGATGATCAAGTTGATGTTAATTATAAAGTGACTGAAGATAACTCCGCTCAAGCAACATTTAAAGTAGGTATTGATCAACGGTATGGGATGATTTGGGGTGCTGGTCTAAATCAGAAAAACTTTTTTGGTACAGGTAATACATTAGGATTAAATTTCCAACATAGTCGTTATGAGCAGTTTTATACATTAGATTACACCGATCCGTTTTATACAATAGATGGTATTAGCCGCACACTTAGTTTATCTATTTCAAAAGTAAATCCGCGCGCTATCGCAAATTTGAATAATAATTACACCATGAATGAATATGGCGCTGGTGTGTTATATGGCATTCCAATTGGCCAAGAAAGTGGTGTGATTAATCGTGTGCAAGCGGGTGTTGCTTATCAAAATTCGCTTGTTTATCTTTCGGAATCATTATCTAAAGTTTCAAAACAAGTCATGTCATTTGTGAATGATCATGGACGTCATTTCCAAGAAGCAGACTTCAAAATAGGTTATTCACGAGATAGTCGTGATAAAGCAATTTTCCCAACCAGAGGTGTGTTGCAATCTTTATATTTTGATGCTTTCGTGCCAGTTTCAAGCAGCTCTGTTAGCTTTTATATGACCAATTATCATGCGCTATGGTATCAGCCTTTAACACCAGATTATATCATGTTAAGTCGTGCTGATCTTGGTTATGCCAATGGTTTCCATGGCATCCATAATTACCCGTTCTTTAAAAATTATTATGCGGGTGGTATCGATACGGTACGTGGTTATCAAGCTTTCAATTTAGGTCCGCGTGATTCTAACTACCAAGCATTTGGTGGTAATATGCTTGCGGATGCAAGTGTTGGTTTAATTTTCCCAAATTATCTTTCCGATAGTTTGCGAACTTCAGCCTTTTTTGATGCGGGTAACGTTTATACTTCATTGAATAATAGAGGTTTTGGCGGTCAAAGTACAAATTCTGGACCGATTCGTTATTCGGTGGGTATTGAAGCAGATTGGTTAACCCCATTAGGCCCAATTAAGTTAAGCTTGGCTCAACCAATAGCCACAAGACCGCATGATAAACGAGATTCAGTCCAGTTTGCATTGGGTGCAAATTTCTAAGAAACATGGCATCATGCGCAAGTTTGTGGTATGAAAATAGGCTAGTTATTGCTTGGATTGATTTTTTAAGGAATGGCGTTTTTAATTTTTATTGGAGATGAACATGAAAATTGTGAAAAAATTTGGAATATTAGTAGGCGTTCTTTTGGCATCTGCTGGAATTAGCGTGTGTCAAGCAGCTGATGCAGCAACAGCACCACTTAAAGTAGCTGTTGTGAATGTACAGCAAGTATTACAGCAGTCACCACGTGTTGCTGCATTAAGTAAAAAGCTGGAAGGTCAGTTTAAAGATCGTCAAGCAAAAATTAATGATGAGCAAAAAGCGTTACAAGATGAATTAGATAAATTTAAAAAAGAATCACCAACGATGAGCCAGAAAGATAGAGATGTAATGCAAAAGAAAATCTCTGGTGAAAGATCAGAATTGGTGAAACAAGTTGTTGCTTATCAACAAGATTTGCAAAAAGAACAAAATAAAATTATGCAAGGAATCTTGGGTGATTTAAATGGTATTGTGTCAACCATCGCTAAAACACAATCTTATGCATTAGTGCTGGATTCACAAGCGGTTATTTATGCTATCGATGGCAATGATATTACAAAAGATGTTGCTAAGCAGTTTAATAACAAAAGTTAATCATTAAAAAATATTAAAATCTCCCCCGTTATGGGGGAGATTTGTTTTTGGATAATGAATTCATTACTACTAGACCCCTAGA
>AMFJ01017008.1_pt1 | contig 10927 bp, 20 predicted proteins | sample 427208 | NCBI WGS metagenome assembly AMFJ01 (sample SAMN02954298, study PRJNA114691) | groundwater metagenome | biome: aquatic; feature: subsurface aquifer; material: sediment; isolation source: subsurface aquifer sediment | place: USA: Rifle, CO | collected 2008-08
GGCGTGGCGCAGTTTTACGATCAAACACTTGCCAGTGCTGGGCAGCGCGACGAACCACCCAGGTTGCACCATACGCCAAACTGGCACTGACTAACGCTAGCCAGATCATACCACCACTGAATCTAAGTAGTTCTGCAGAATAATTTGGGCTGCTACTTGATCTTGCAGATGACTGCGGCTGGGATCTTCTTGCAATAAGCGATCAGCCATTACGGAGGTTAACCGTTCATCAAACGTTTGCACGGGAATGGTGATATGGTTACGTAATTTTTCCACGAAGCGTTGCACCTCGTTGGTCATTAACGTTGGCTCACCTTGTAAGTTGAGCGGCAAACCAATAATTACTCGATCAATATGCTCTAAATTGACAATCGCTTTAATTTTCGTGATCAACTTATTCTGGCTTAAACCTTCCAGCACGCCTTTCCCTACGGCTACTTTTGTACCGGTGTCGCCGAGCGCTAAGCCAACGCGCGTTTTACCATAATCTAAAGCTAAGCACTTCATAACCGGATCATTATAGCTCAGTTAAGACTTCACAGCCAGCCTCGGTAATCAAGAAGGTATGTTCAAAATGGGCACTCAAACTGCTATCACTCGTCACCACTCGCCACCCGTCATCTTGAAACGTCACATCAGCGCCACCGATATTCACCATCGGTTCTACCGCAATGGCCATGCCAGGTTTCAGCACTAGGCCGGTGTGTGGCTTGCCATAATTCGGAATAGACGGTTCTTCATGCAAATGGCGACCAATGCCATGACCAACCAATTGACGGACCACTGAAAAACCATGACTCTCCACATACGCTTGAACGGCATGCCCAATATCGCCAATAGTATTGCCTGGTTTGATCACTGATCGAGCAATGTCATACAACGCTGTACGCGTTACGCTAATGAGTTGCTTGGCGGCATCAGACACATCCCCTACGGGAACGGTGACGGCGCAATCGGAATACATGCCATCGACAATAACCCCCGCATCAATACTCACCAGGTCACCAGCTTGTAAGGCGCGGGTGGTGGGTGGGCAATGCACGACTTCTTCATTGACCGACGTACACAACACATTTTTGTACCCATGATACCCCACGAAAGCGGGTTGAGCGCCAGCTTGCTGAATAGTATCAGCGGCAACCCGTTCCAATTGCAATAACGTCACGCCTGGGCGTACCGCTGCAATTAACGCATTCATCACCTGCGCCAGCACTTGACCACTCGCCCGTAAACCAGCTTGCTCTTTGGGAGTATGAATGTGAATCATGAAAATATTGCTTGGACATCCCGCCAGACGTCGGCAATAGATTGCTCACCATTAATTGTTCGCACTACACCCCGAGCGGCGTAATGTTCTAACAATGGTTCAGTTTCTTGATGATAGATTTCCAACCGTTTAGCTAAAGCCGCTTCCGTATCATCATCGCGTTGCCGTAGCTGTGAGCCATCGACATCACACACCCCGGCTACCTTGGGAGGATTATAGGTGAGATGGTAGACATGGCCCTGTGCCACACATGTACGACGTTCACCAATGCGTTTGATGGCAGATGTATCACTCACTTGAATAGAGAAGAGGTCGGTAATCTGGACCACGGCGTCTAAGGCTTCGGCTTGCGCCAGATTGCGTGGAAAGCCATCTAACACAAAACCGGTTTGGCAGTCAGGTTGTTGCAGACGTTGCTGAATCATGGTATTCGTCACGTGATCTGGGACTAATTGACCGGCATTGATATAGCCTTTAATGGTAGCACCAATCTCGGTGCCCTGTTTGATATTGTCGCGAAAAATATTACCAGTGACAATAAATGGCAAGTCTAACCAGGCACTTAATTTTTCACCTTGGGTGCCCTTACCTGACCCTTGCGGACCAAATAATAAAATGTTATGTGCCATAGCGCTAGAATTGATCGTACGCCCGAATTTGAATTTGCGCTTGTACCTGTTTGACGGTTTCCAAGGCCACCGACACTACGATCAATAACGATGTTCCACCAATCACCACGCTGGAGGTGGGGCCGCTGGCAAAGGCTTGCAGGGCTACTGGCAGAACAGCAATCACCCCAAGAAAGGCAGCACCAAACAGAACGATACGTGAAGAAATGTATTGTAAGTATTCAGCCGTGGGTTTGCCCGGACGCACACCAGGAATAAAGGAACCACGCTTCTGTAAATTTTCGGCAATTTGCTCTGGCTTGAATACAACGGAGGTATAAAAATAAGTGAAGATAAACACGAAAATGAAATAGAGTAATCCGTAGATCAATTGGTTATTGAAGGCAGTCACAATCACGTTACCAGTTTTGGCTAACCAACTAATCGACATGGTACTCAAATATTGTCCAACGATAGGTGGAAACAATACTAACGAAACCGCAAAGATGATAGGAATTACACCGGCTTGGTTCACCCGCATTGGCAGATGGGTTTCACGCCCAGCCAGACTTTGCCCACGCACTTGACGAGCAGTGGAAATAGGAATTTTGCGCTGACCCTCTGTAACATAGACCACGGCAAAAATCATCACTACAGCTAAAGCCACATACAGTACTACTGTTGGTAACTGTGAACTGTCGTAGGTCGTGAAAAACTGCTGAATGGATAATGGTACCCGACTAATAATACCAGCAAAGATCATGATGGAAATTCCGTTGCCGATATTTTTTTCAGTAATCAATTCCCCCAGCCACATGACAAAAATGCTCCCACCGGTAATCAGTGCTACCGCCACAATCATTTGCCATAGTGACAGCGTACCAAGCACACCACCGCCAGACCGTTGTAGTAATGTAATGGTGGCATAACTTTGAATGATTGCCAGCGGTACAGTCAGATACCGTGTCCACTGCTGAATCTGCCGCTGCCCGTCGGTTTCTTTTTGCATCTCTTCAAACTTCGGCACGATCATCCCTAACAGCTGAAAAATAATCGAAGCGGTAATGTACGGACCAACTCCTAACATAACAATTGAGAAATTTTCCAAAGCACCGCCCGAAAATACGTTTAACAAACCGAGATAGGCATTGCTGTTAAAGAAGGCCTTCAAATTTGCTGCATCTACTCCAGGAATTGGAATGTGCGCCGCTAACCGAAAGACTACCAACAATGCCAACACATAGGCAATTTTCTTGCGCAAATCTGTATTACTCCAAATGGTTCTTAGGGCTTGCCACATAACACGGCCTTGCCGCCGGCAGCTTCAATTTTAGTTTTAGCTGATGCAGAAAAGGCGCTGGCTTTCACGGTGAGGGCTTTGGTGAGTTCACCGGTGCCAAGGACTTTTTTGCCACGTACTTGTACAGTAGTATTGGCCTGGCATTTATCTAATTCAGCCAACGTAATAGTCTTTAATTTGTTGACCGCGTATTGACTGACAAAACCACGACTCTTTGGAATGGCTTTAAACAACGTGCGAAGGCCACGCAACTTTAAACCTTTGCGACTGCCGCTGCGGGCCCGCTGACCTTTCATACCACGACCAGAATACGTACCACGACCAGAGGCATTACCACGACCAACTCGTTTATGCCGTTTGCGTGTGGTTGGTTGAATTGACTTCAGTGTAAGCATACAAAGTTATTAACTATTTGATTGGCTCTGCCCGTAATTGTTGCAGGGCGGTAATGACTGCAGTGACGTTATTAATTTTATTCCGTGAACCGCGCATTTTACTGACCACGTTTGGTACACCGGCGGCTTCTAACACCACTCGCACTGGACCACCGGCAATTAATCCACGGCCACGTTGCGCTGGTTTGAGTAAGATGCGTGCACTGGCATATTTTATATCAACCGGATGTGGAATGGTATCTTTCACAATGGGCACATGCACCAAATGTTTACGTGCTTTGAGAGCGGCTTTTTGAACAGCGGCGGTAACATCTTGACCTTTCGCTACTCCCACACCGACTAAACCTTTCTTGTTTCCCACCACCACGCAGGCGCGAAAGCGCATCCGTTTACCACCGGCCATCACACGAGTGACCCGAGCTAAGTCAACGGTATACTGTTCAAAGTCATCCTTTGGTCGATGTGGTCTGTTCCCTTGTTTGCTTCCTTGTTTACGCATGAGTGTGCAGGTTAAAATTGTAATCCAGCTGCGCGGGCAGCATCGGCTAAAGCTTTAATGCGACCATGGTAGAGATGCCCAGATCGATCAAATACCACCGACGTAATTTTTTTAGCTTGCGCGGCTTTGGCCATGACCGTACCCACTTGTTGGGCCTGTTCAGTTTTGGTGCCAGTGGCTTTGACGCTGAGATCTGAAGCGCTCGCTAGCGTGCGTCCGGCAACGTCATCAACCAGTTGGCAACTGACATGTTGCAGCGATCGCGTGACAACTAACCGGGGCCGGGCCGCTGTTCCAACTAATTTGGCACCAACGCGGTTTTTGCGGCGGAGGGCACGAGCTTGTTTACGTAATGTATCTTTCGTTTTCATAGGTTCTTGCTAATTAGGCACCGGCCGCTTGTTTACCTTGTTTGCGGATAATGACTTCATCACTGTATTTAATTCCCTTCCCTTTATATGGTTCTGGTTTACGTACCTTGCGAATTTCAGCGGCAAATTGACCAACCAATTGCTTATCATGGGAAGATAACGTCAGAACATTTTTTTCCTGCACAATCTTTACGCCATCTGGAATATCCATGTGCACCGGATGGGAATACCCAGCTTTAATTTGCAACTTTTTGCCCTGCACTTCAAAGCCGTAACCGACTCCATTAATTTCTAGCTGTTTACTAAACATTTCGGTCACCCCTTTGATCATATTGCGTACCAGTGCGCCAGTGGTACCCCATAACGCTCGTTGAAATTTTTCGTCGGGTTTGCGCACCGAAATATGTACACCATCTGCTTCAACCGTAGTGGTCACAACCGGGTGCGTGGTCAGGTGCAGTTCCCCTTGCGGCCCTTTTACTACGATGTCCAGACCAGACACGGTGACGGTGACACCGGCTGGGATTGCAATAGGTTTGTTGGCTTTACGTGACATAGGCGTTAATAAATTTCACAAATCACTTCTCCACCCAAGTTTTTCTTGCGCGCATCTTTATTCGTCATCAAACCGTGAGACGTAGAGATGATAGCAATACCGAAATTGTTCTGAACATATGGGAGTACTTTCTTTTGAGCATAGACGCGACGGCCTGGTTTACTCACACGATTGATGGCACGAATCGCCGATGTGCCATCTGGTAAATAACGTAACGTCAACTGCATCACCGGCCGGCCGTCCGCCTGCAATTTCTCCACACCGGAGATATAGTTTTTCTGCTGGAGAATCAAGGCCAATTTGTGCTTCAGTTTCGAAAACGGAACCACGACAGTCGGTTTATGTACCGCTTGGGCGTTTCGGATACGGGTGAGCATGTCTGCAATTGGGTCGGTCATGGGAGTGTATTACTTAATGAGTTTACTTACCAACTAGCGCGTTTAATGCCCGGGATCGCGCCTTGTTCAGCGAGTTCCCGGAAACAAATCCGGCACATGTTAAAATCACGCATAAAACCATGGCGTCGGCCACAGCGCCAGCACCGATTCACTTTGCGAGTGGAGAATTTTGGTTTGCGACGCGCGTTGACTTCTTGGGAGGTTTTAGCCATAGCATTATTTCTTAAAAGGGATACCTAATAATTCAAACAACCGGAAACCCTGCTCGCGCGTTTTGGCATTAGTGGTGCAGGCAACTTCTAACCCATGAATGACATCAATATTGTCAGCTTTAATTTCTGGAAACACGAGATGCTCTTTAAAACCAATATTCAGGTTGCCGGCAGCATCTACGGCGGTACGCTTAATGCCTTGGAAATCACGCACCCGCGGTAAGGTGACATTAATCAGTTTATCCAAGAATTCATACATGCGTTTTCCTCGTAATGTCACCATCACACCGACTATTGTCCCTTGCCGTAACTTGAAATTGGAAATAGATTTACGCGCTTTGGTGGCAACTGGTTTTTGTCCGGAAATACGCTGCAAGGTACTGGTCACGGCATCAATTATTTTCTTGTCACCCATGGCTTTGCCCACGCCAACATTCACGGTCAGCTTGAGCAGTTTCGGCGCAGCCAAACGATTCTTGATGCTGAATTCAGTCATCAACTTTGGTAAAATTTCCTTAGTATAGCGTTGTTCTAGGCGTGGTGTCATAAGACTTCTTTACATTTACGGCAGACGCGTTGTTTCTTGCCATCGGCTAATACTTGAAAGCCAACGCGGGTAATTTTATTACATTTTGGGCAGACCAACTGTACCTTGGCAATGGCGAGCGGTGCTGAGAACTCTAAACGTTGCCCTTTTTCACCACGTTTAGTTGGTTTAATATGCTTTTTCAAGACATTCAAGCCCTCCACCACTACTTGTTGATCTTGGGGTAATACCTGCATGACCTTGCCGGTTTTGCTGGAATCTTTACCTATCATGACCTTAACCATGTCGCCTTTTTTAATCTTGATCATAAAACTTCTGGAGCTAATGAAGCAATTTTGGTAAACCCTTTCAACTTAATCTCGCGCGGGATTGGTCCAAAGATACGGGTACCAATTGGTTCTTTGGATTTCTTATCAATCATCACACAGGCGTTATCATCAAACCGGATATAGCTACCATCTTTGCGACGAAGTTCTTTGCGGGTACGCACCACTACCGCATGAGCCACTGTCCCCTTCTTCATTTGGGTATGCGGCTGAGCTTCTTTAATGGCTACGGTAATCACATCGCCAATATGAGCATAGCGTTTTTGGTAACCACCACGTACTAGAATACAGCTGACGATTTTAGCACCACTATTATCTGCCACCGTGAGATAGGAACGGAGTTGAATCATACAGTTTCTTTATAAATCACTCGCCACTTTTTATTCTTGCTGATTGGCCGACACTCCACAAACTCAACCACATCACCGACTTTGTATTGCTGCTTTTCATCATGTACTTGAAACTTACGACTCACGGTATAGCGCTTCTTGTAGATGGGATGGAACCGTAATCGATTCACCCGCACCACAATCGTCTTGGTTTGAGCGGCTGATACAACTTCCCCTTGGAAGTGACGTTTAGTGTTCATGGTTGATTTAGTCATGGCGGTTTGAATCATTTAACACGGTTAGAATACGGGCAATGTCACGACGTAACTGTTTTACTTTGCTGATCTGTTTCTCCTGATTACTGATGACTTTCATATGAGTATTCGCTAAATCTGCTTTCAGCTCTCGAAGCTGTGTCTGTAGTTCAGCTACTGGTTTATCGCGTAATTCTTTCATCTTCATAGGTGTTTCAACAATTTGGTTTTCACCGGTAATTTATGAGCGGCTAACCGTAAGGCTTCTTTTGCATCAGTATCGGAAACGCCACCAATTTCGAACAGCACCGTGCCTGGTTTCACTTCTGCAATGAAATGATCCACTGCGCCTTTACCGCCACCCATCCGAATTTCGCCACCTTTTAAGGTCACTGGCCGATGCGGGAAAATACGAATCCAAATTTTACCACCGCGTTGCACAAATCGCGTCATAGCTCGCCGAGCAGATTCAATTTGCCGAGCTGTAATCCAAGCCCCTTCCAAGGCTTTCAGACCATAGTCACCAAAGCTCAGGGTTGTTTTCTGAGTGGCTTGGCCGCGGACTTGAGCGCGATGCCATTTGCGATGTTTAATTTTGCGTGGAGTCATCATAACCGTTATTTGTGTTTCACCACAGTTCGTTTAGATCGACCAGCGACGCGCTTTCCTTTTTCTGGATGATGGTCACGCACTGGTTTTTTCGGTTGAACTTCTTCTTTCGGCAGCTCTTTACCGAACACTTGACCACGATAAATCCAGACTTTTACGCCAATGGTGCCATAAATGGTTTTAGCGACACCTCGGGAATAATCAATATCAGCGCGTAAGGTGTGCGTTGGGACAGAACCTTGACTGAGGGTTTCTACCCGAGCAATTTCTGCGCCATTTAAGCGGCCAGACACAATGATTTTCACACCCTTGGCGCCACCTTGCATGACCTGTTCAATGGCACGCTTCATCGCCCGGCGGAATGGGATACGTTTTTCTAGTTGGAAGACAATGCCTTGCATGATGAGCTCGGCATCAATATCCGGGTTGCGGACTTCTTCAATTTCAATGAAAATTTTCATTTTTTCAGAGCCAAAAAATTGTCGTTTGATTTGGCGCTTCAATTCTTCCACACCCGCACCACTGCGACCAATAATCACACCGGGCTTAGAAGTACGAATATGAATATTCATCTGATCATTGGCCCGCCGAATTTCTACGCGTGACACACCACCATCACGTAATTTTGTGCGAATGTATTTACGCACCCGGATGTCTTGCTGCAGAATTTTGGCAAAATCCCGTTTGGGCGCAAACCAGCGTGACAAGTGCGTTGTCGTTGTATTCAGCCGGATAATTTTTGGATTTACTTTCTTACCCATATCGTTATTTTTTCTTAGGTTGATCCGTTAATACCAACACCACATGCGATGATCGTTTCCGAATGGGAGTAGCCCGACCCATAGCGCGAGGTTGCCAGCGTTTGAGGGTAAGGCCATCACCTACCGTAATTGATTTAATCGATAACTGTGATTTATTCACCTTATGTTGCTGCTCGGCATTCGACACCGCTGAGCGCAATAACTTCAATAATGGCAGAGCGGAAGCTTTATTCATAAACTGGAGCTGGTGTTCAGCTTGTACCACAGACAGACCACGCACGAGGTTCACGGCGAGGCGAACTTTGCGAGGAGCGATGCGGAGTTGGCGTAGTTGGGCTTTGACTTCCATATTATTTCTTCACCGGTGCAGTGCTTACCGCCTGGGCTTTCGACTTTTCGACAGCAGCTGCGGCTTGCTCTTGTTCTTTTTGCATCTTGCCACCATGTTTCACAAATTTACGAGTCGGAGAAAATTCACCTAAGCGATGCCCCACCATATTCTCATTCACGAACACATCAATAAAATTACGACCGTTATGGACATTAAAGTGTAATCCAACCATATCGGGAGTAATGGTTGAAGCTCGTGACCAGGTTTTAATTGGCGCTTTACTGTTACTGGCAACAGCCTTCTGCACTTTCTTGAGCAAACTGTCGAGTACAAATACGCCTTTTTTTAGACTGCGTCCCATATAATTAACCTCGTCGACGTTTAATAATAAAACGGCTGGATGCTTTGGACGGAGTACGTGTTTTCACACCCAAGGCTGGCCGCCCTTGTGGCGTCTTCGGATGCTTCAAACCAATTGGCTGATTACCTTCACCACCACCGTGTGGGTGATCAACTGGATTCATCGCCTTGCCACGAACCGTTGGGCGAATACCGCGATGGCGTTGTCGCCCAGCCCGGCCCCACCGAATAGTACGATATTCGGCATTGCTCACTTGGCCGATAGTCGCTAAACAGTTTTTATCAAAAATGCGCACTTCACCGGACGGAAGTTTAGCTTGGACAAATTGATCTTCCATTGAAAGCACAGTCACGCTATTACCGGCCGCCCGAGCTAACAAACCAGTACGACCGGGTTCGAGTTCGACACAGTGTACCATCATACCGGCTGGGATGAATTGCAATGGCACGCGGTTTCCGACTTGAGCTTCTTGTTTTTTGGCTGAGGCAATAACGGTATCCCCAACCTTCAAACCATCCGGTGCAATAATATAACTCTTCTGATTATTTTTATACCCAATCAAGGCGATCCGCGCATTGCGGTTTGGGTCGTACTCGATGGTTTCAACGGTCGCGGGTTGTTCTAATCGTTCGCGGCGAGAAAAGTCCACCAAACGATACCGCTGGGTAGCTCCACCACCTTGGTGACGTACAGTAATTTTGCCCTGATTGTTTCGACCAGAAAATTTCTTCTTGTGCACAGTCAGCGGCTTATAGGGCTGCTGGGCTGTGACGTCGGCAAAATCATCGATGCTTGAATTGCGTCGGCCAGGTGAAGTTGGTTTATAACGTCGTACGCCCATAGTTTATTGAAATAAATCGACAGTTTCGCCTTTGGCTAAATAGACCACGGCTTTTTTCCAGTTAGACCGCTTGCCGACCACGCGACCACGCATCTTCACTTTCCCCATGACATTGACCACATTCACCTTGCGCGGTGTTTTTCCATACTTGGCTTGGAAGGCTTTGCGAATTTCACTTTTTGTCGCTAACGGTGCCACTCTAAATAAATAGGTACCGGTGGCGGTCGCTTTTTCAGTCACCAGAGGCTGGATCAGTACAACTGATTTTACAGAACCGGTCGAAGGTTTTTTGACGTCAGATACTTCCCGTACTGGTTGAGCGGGAGTTGGTGTCTTTATTTTCTTTGAAAATAATCCCATACTGGTTACTTGGATTTACGAAAAGTTTCTTCAATCTTTTTCAGTGCCGCCTGATCTATCACCATATATTCATATTTCAAGATATCCACCACATTCAAACTGTCTGCGGCACAGTACCCAAGTTTGGCAATATTTTGTGCGGCCCGCACCACATTGGTATCCTGTTGTGCCAGCGCCAGTAAGCTGCTGTGTTGCGCACAAGGTAAGCTGTTCAGTGCCGTTTTCAGTTGCTTGGTTTTGGCTGCTGGTACAGTAAACGCATCTACAACAATCATCTTATCGTTGGCGGCTTTGTCGGACAGCACCATAGCCAGAGCGGCTTGCTTCATGCGCTTGTTCACTTTCTGCGCAAAATTACGATTACTACGTGGACCGAACACAACACCACCGCCACGCCATTGGGGATTACGAATGGAACCTTGGCGAGCCCGACCTGTTCCCTTTTGTTTCCAGGGTTTACGGCCACCACCACGCACTTCACCTTTGGTTTTGGTGTGAGCCAGCACTTCGCGACTGTTGGCTTGTTGTGCCACCACCACTTGATGCACCACATTCGGTTTCACCTTCACGGCAAACAGATGGGCCGGCAGAGCTTGCTCGCC
>AMFJ01025180.1_pt1 | contig 10926 bp, 11 predicted proteins | sample 427208 | NCBI WGS metagenome assembly AMFJ01 (sample SAMN02954298, study PRJNA114691) | groundwater metagenome | biome: aquatic; feature: subsurface aquifer; material: sediment; isolation source: subsurface aquifer sediment | place: USA: Rifle, CO | collected 2008-08
AGCTTTTAGATTTAAACTTTTAGTTTTGATCATTGATTAACAATTGTAAATTGGAATTTTGAATTTTCTATTTACATCAACTCTTCTTCTATCCTCAATAGTTGATTATATTTAGCAACACGCTCGCCTCTATCTGGCGCGCCAGTTTTAATAAACTCAGCCCCCACACCAACTGATAAATCAGCAATAAAGGTTGACTCAGTTTCTCCTGATCGATGTGAGATAATTACAGTATATCCTGCCTGCTTTGCAAGTTTAATAGTTTTAAATGTTTCTGTTAAAGTCCCAATTTGATCTGGTTTAATAATAATGCCATTAGCTGCTTTACGATCAATACCCATCTGCAATCTTTGACTATTAGTAGTGAACAAATCATCACCAATTATTTTTACCTGGCTACCTAGTGTTTGAGTTATTAACTCCCAATTTGCCCAATCATCTTCTGATAAACCATCCTCAATTAGCACAACTGGGTATTTAGTTGAGATTTTTTTGTAATAATCTATTGGTGACAAAGGGTAAGTAATAGGGGATAGATCGGGAATAGAAGAAGCAGCCACATCAATGCCTATTCCCATATCTTGCTTAGGCACATACCCCGCATTTGTAATAGCCATCTTTAATAATTCTAAAGCTTCTTCATTAGAATTTAATCTAGGAGCAAATCCTCCTTCATCACCAACACTAGTAGATAACCCCATCTTTTTAATAATTGCTTTTAACTCTTTAAAAACCTTATCTCCCTCGAATACTCGCTCATGGATAGTTTTTTGTCCCATAGGAATTATCATAAATTCTTGGAATGGTAAGTTATTATCAGCGTGTTTACCACCATTAATAATATTAAACATAGGTATGGGCATCCGAAAATTATTTTCACTAACTCCATAGATTCTAGCAATATATTTGTAAAGGGGTATTTTTTCACTCTTAGCAGCTGCTTCACACACTGCTAATGAAATTGCTAAAATAGTATTACCACCTAATTTTGATTTATTTGCTGTACCATCTGAGTTAATCATTAACAAATCAATTTTTTCTTGGTCTGTTATTTCTTGACCTACTAAAGCAACTTCAAGATTACCGATATTAGCAATAACTTGATCAATATCAGTTAATTTAAATGCTTCATACCTTCCAGTAGATGCACCCGATGGAATCGAAGCTCGTCCCATTGTACCGTCATCTGAATAAACATCAACTTCAATAGTATAATCACCACGTGAATCGAGTATTTTACGCCCTTTAATTTGAGTAATTTTTGCCATGTTCCCTCCGCTGTCGCCACGGCGACAAGTCCGCCGAAAAGCGTAATGATCGTACACTACGTAGTAGGTTGATCAGTAAGCTTATAGGCGGACATTACGTTAGACTTATTAGCTTCTTAGGCTTTAGCTTTTTAAATGTATTAGATTTAACTAAAGATTTGTTACCGATGTGGTCTGCCAGTACAAAATATTGATAAAATATTAATTTTATGGTAAATTTATTATATCAAAAATATTGCGAATGTTTAAATAATCAATTACCCTGTATAGTTGGTGGCGCGGTGGCGGAACTGGTATACGTGCACGACTCAAACTCGTGTGGGTTTAAACCCATGAGAGTTCGATTCTCTCCCGCGCCACCACTTGTACAGGGCGCGTGGGTATCCCGTCACCAACCATATGAGATAATAAAATTATTTAGATCTAAATTTTACGCCACCTTGGCGTAATACACGAGGTTTGTTATCGGTTAAATCCACAACGGTTGAAGGTGGATTTTTTGGTAAATCACCTGCATCAAGTATGAGATTAGGTAAATATTTTTCACCTTCAATCTGATTTAAAATACAGCTTACAGAATAACATGGATTAAATCCTGACTTATTGGCACTAGTCGTTGCAAATGGTCGATGAAGTCCATTAGCGATTAACTGTGTAATTTTATAATCAGGCATTCTGATACCAATACTAGATTGTCTAAGTATCTGATAATTAATGTTTAATAAAATAAATGTGAATGGTCCCGGAAGATAGTTGGATAAAATGCTTTTATTTTCTGATTCAACTAATGCATATTTTTCTAATTGCTCAATATCTTTGATTATCATTGATAGTGGCTTGCGGTATTCCCTACCTTTAATGCGATATATTTTTTCTAATGCAAAAATATTTGTCATATCAGCACCAATCCCATAACATGTGTCAGTTGGGTAAATAATAACACCTCCGTGTCGCAAAGTTTCCACGGTTTCGTCTATTATATCTTGATGGGGTTTTTGAGGATTGATTTTTATTATTTTCATACAAACTCAAAGATTTTTCTTTTAAATTTATTAATTAGACTTATATTATTAATAATCTGATTTTATCAGTGAGAAATACAAAATAACAATTACATAGATATTGTCTAGTAATATACATCTCTTTATCTGGTAATTGTTTACATGTTTTGTGATACTAGACATTTTTATTATATCATAATTGTCAAGTATTACAATATGTGATAGGATTTTAGTTGTATAGAGTTAACAATTTGATAAATTTCTAATTCTATACTTACTATCCAACTATCCAATATGGTTAATGGTTAGTATTTTATCGGTAAGAAAAGGGGACGGTTCTCTTTTAACCTGGGGTTTTACAATTTTATTTGTTAGTTGAATGCTCTTACCTCACAAATTATTTGCATAATATTTTAATAAAATATAATTCCATCGAAGCTCGCTTTGAGGTATCTTATTTACTAAAATGATATTTAATTTTCTTTGTTTCATTATAACATAACATTGATTAGGTGAACCCCAAACTTTTTTACCATAGCTGCTGGCAACACTTTCGTTTATGATCATCTTCTTATATTTTTCTTGTCTTTCCTTAATATTATTACCGAGCTCATTATAAAAAATATCTTTTGTAATAAGATGATTCCTTTTTCTTTTTGAATAATAATTATAGCTTGAGAATGAATAATCTTCTGGGTTGTTAACAATGCCAGCTCTTACTGGATTAAGTTCAATATACTTACCACATTGAATAAAATAATTATCTTTACCAATGGGTTGGCTTTTAAACCTGTCTTGCCAGAAATGCCCAACCCAATCATAATTCCTTCGATAATAATGAAAATATGCTAGGTTAAGTTTTTTCATAAATAATGAGAAATCATAGGCATTTTTTGTTTTAACCTGCATATGTACATAATTTGGCATTAATGAATAATGGTATAAATCAAATGGGAGTTTTTTTTAAATCTATCGATAAGATCAAGATAATATAGATAATCTTCTGATTTTTCAAAAACAACATGGTGATTATTACCACGCGACATGATGTGATAATAACTATGACCCAGTAATAATCGAGGTTGCCTTAGCATAGTTTAATTTTAGCATATTTAATATAAATTTACGAATTGTCAGGTTAAAAGAGAACCGTCCCCTTTCCCCTTTTTGACTACATATTTTAAAACAATTTTTTGTATATTTATTTAATTTTGTTATAATTAAATCAATATTTAATGGAGAAAATTTTATGGATCAAAATAATCAAGAAATTATCCCAACAGACCAATGGGCACAAAATACCAAAATACTTAAAGAAAAATTTCCTAAGATTTATAAAGAACTTTTTTCAAATTGTTCTATTGTTTCATCTTGTGCTGGTACATTTTTATGGTCAGGGGAATATGCTTGTCAACAAGGAGGAATAGCCGTTGTTTCTAAAATTCCTCAGAGGGTTTATATTGGTTTTGAACCCATTAAAGGTGAAAATAAAATTGAATTTGGTAAAATTTATCAATTTCACCCTCAAAAATACAAGTTTATTGAACAAGCAAATATTGATTTTCTTTTTCATGAAACAAAGTTTATAAACTTTGTTAATGAAGAAATTACTAAAATATTAGCAAATTTTACATCATTTAGAATTCATATTTTATCAGAAATAAGAGATAATTCATTAACACTGTTTCTTCCGGCTTTCACAGCCGCAATGGGAATTAATATATTTTTATATAATAAATTAATATTTTTCAGTGATGTCACAAATATCAAAAAACTAACATATGAAAAATACCTACAAAATAATAATTATCAAAAATTATTTAATTTTATCCATAAATTAGAATGTTTCACATATGGAGATTATTCGGCCAATACTGCATCGTGGGCACTACTAGATTTTGATTTTCCACTACTCGAATTTACCGAAAAAAGATTGGGTTCAAAGAATAACAAACCAACCGAAGTTCCTGCGAATATATATGATTCTTATGATTTATTAGAAAAATTGGATAATTATTTTATTCGATTAAATGACTTAATGAAGACAAAAAATAATCCTCTTAAATATATGGATTTTGGTTTATTATACAGTGGAATTTATGCTAGAAGTGATGCTACCATGCAACAAATTGATTACACTATTGAAAAAAGAAACCAGATTTATTCCAAAATAATTCCTAAAATCAAAGAAAAAATTACTCAAGATTTTCAAAGTAAATCAATATATAAAGATTTGTTTGAAAAGGGTCAAGTTGATACCTGGGAAAAACTAATTGAATATTTAAGCTTTATTAGTTTGGAAATTGCTTACTTATTTCATCAAACTGGTCAAATTGGTGAAACATCGGAATTAGTTTATACAATCAGAGAATATATGCATTATTTCCCGGTATTAAATGAAGATATGGTTGACACACGTCGAATTGCCCGTGAAATTGTAGAATATTGTCGAAAGGAATGGGATGCATTAATTGCTACAAAATCTATTGGTTCTGGTGCAGGTGATTGTATTTTGTTTATTATTCCAAGAGGATTTTTCGAAGAAAAAAATGTTTTAAAACTTACAAAACATTTAAGAAAAATTGAAAACAATAATGATATATATTTGGATTATGCTTCTTGGATTGATGGATTTGAAGAAGAAGGCATAAAACTAGAGCAATATTTAGAAGCAGAAGTTTATTCTGAATTTATTTCACAAGGTTCAGTGGTTGTTAAAACCTTAGAAAAGGATAAACAATCAAAAAATATTTTAAGCATAGAAGAATTTACAAAAATCAAAGAAACTACAGATTTGCTAGTTGATAAAAAGAATGAAACAATTTATCTTAAAGGTAAAGAATTAACCTCTAAAGATATTGTTTCAACTAAAACCACCATTAAAATACTAGAAATCCTTATGAAAAATATTGGTAAAAGTGTTTCTAATAATCAGTTGCCAGACAGTTCATATTCAATGGATCGCAACGAGATGCAGGGTAAAATTATTGGACCTTTAATCCGAACTGTTAGAAAACATCTTAACAAGGATATTTTGATTGATATTACCGGTGGAATCACCGAATTTAGAGTTAGTTTACACCCATCTGATATTAGAATTGTTTTTGTGGAAAAAGAATTATAACTACCAAAGGACTAATAATACAAATAATATTCGTATTTTATTAGTCATTGCGGACCCCACTGGGGTGAAACAATCTAAACTTTGTTTTAGAAAACATCAACTGATCAGTTGATGTTTTTCGATTACTTTTCAATATTTTTCGTGACGAGGAAAAGATAGACTTTTATTAAATAGGAATTTCTCATTTTCTCTAAATTATCATCGCGAGGTAGGTTCACCTTGAGTTTATTGAAGGGTGGCGATCTAAACTTTTCCGAGAAAGATTGCTTCTCCGCCAGCTGGTGGATCGCAATGATGAAAGTAAAGTAATCCTAATTATTAATGGGGGTAGTTATGAAACAAGATTCACTAGATATTTTTTGCACCAAGTGCAAGAAAAAAATTATCAATAATAAATCAATAAAATGCCCAAATTGTGGCAGTATTTTCCATAGTCGCGCAGATTGTTTACAATCTGAACAAAAAAACCTTCGCAATGTTACTAAATGCCCAGCTTGCAAGCAAGAAACCTATTCTTTTAATGAACGAAGTTGCCCAATATGCGGCACATATTTATTTTCTTACCATTTTGGTTGCGAGAAAAATTTTGATAAAAATATCCACTAATTCACTGATTTTACTAATTTCACGAACATTGAATTTGTTAAATTATTACCTTAAAGATTTGTGTAATTCGTGGCAAGGTTTTAGAAAGGAATAAGTGCTAAATAATGTCAAGTTTATGAGATTTCTAGAAGTCAGCATCAAAATTAGTGATCTTTTCTCCACTTTTTCAATATTTTTCAGATTATTAAAAAGGTACAATTAATTTAGAAAGTCAAATAACTGATTTTCGCACATTAAAAATTAAAGGAGAGGATAAAAATGTTGGATACATTCAAAAAGAAGAATAATGGTAGAGTGACTTTTAAGTATGATAAGGGTAAGAAAAAAATGATCTTTACGGTTAATGACAATTATAACACTTCAAATGGCGTTAGCAGAATAAAAGTAGAAATCGAAACTAACTGCCATTATGATAAAGAATTAGCGGAATTCAAAGATTCTTTTCATAAGGATTTACTGGATGAGATTAAAAAAGATAGAGAAGAAGCATTAAATGACACTGAATACTGGGAAAAACTCGGCGAATTCATAAGCTGGAAAGTCAAAGACTTTATATCGCTGGTGGGATTTGCTGGAAAAGATACAAAAAATGAAATTTCTTTGGTCATGATCAATATATATAATGAATTTGCTGATCAATGCCGTAAAATCACTGAAGACAAACCTGAAAATATCCAAGCCGACGAAGTTTTTGACTTAATGACTTCACTCGTCAATACATTCAAAAAAGACTACTTTGATTTGCGAAGTAATTTTGCAAAAAAACAATGCATTTCTGGTATTGTTTCAATTGTACAAGAACAAATGGGTGTTTTAATGGCAACCCTAATAAAAAAATCAATCTGATTATTAGTATCAAAAACTTGCTTTGCTAAAACCATAAATATGTAAAGCATGATTTTCTAAAATAATCTGATATAGAAAGGAGGTGAAACAAATGGGAATTTTCGAATCGGAGATGCAGAATATGGTAGAAACGCAAGCAATGGAGTACCAGAAACTGATAGATAAACAGTTTCCCGGCGCAAAACTCTCAGAATTCAGTATTTATGACAAAGTTGGCCCCGGACACGACGATTGTGCCAAAGTCGCAGAAGTCAGGGTCAACTGGCAGAAAAAGTAACCCAACAGTAGGTATTTATATTCAAAGCAGCCTTAATTAGCTGCTTTTTTCTTTTTAAAGTTTTAAATAACCTATTTTCTCCACTTTTTCAATATTTTTCAGACATTTAAAAAGTTACAATTAGTTTAGAAAATCAATAGATTTGTTACAAAATTATTTTCGTAACGAAATTTAACTGATTTGAGGCGAGACAAGGTAAAAATTATGAAGTGTATACAGCGTATACGATGAAAAATTTTTACAAAGTCGTAGTCCAAATCATTAAATTGCAGTAGAAAGTCTATTGTGTAACAAGTCTAACAAGTGGTTTTAGTACATTAACAAAGAAAAAAAATTAAATGGGATTTCAATTTGATATAGAAGTCGTTAATAATATAGAATATTTGGATTGTAAAAACAGAGGAAGACATTGTTCAATATGTGTACATAGAAAAAAATATAAATCCAATTATTGGGATAAAAAACAAAAATGGGATAAAAGAGAAAATAACAATATAATAACTAGTTATTGGAGGTAATTCAATAAATGAATAAAAAGAATAATTATAAATTTGATTCTAACCTTCCGGATCCTTTATTAAATTGTTATTGCCCAATATGCAAAGACTGTGTACATAAACCTCAAAATTTAGATGAATATTCTAGAAAAAATGAATTTTGTATAAAATGCAATCAACCAGAAGAATATTATTCACATTTCGTTTTAGGAAATATAAAAATTTAAGCTAGAAAATTTCAAACAAAATAAGTATTTATACTCATTCATATATACAAAATAGCTCTTGATTTAAAATAATAAATCTTATATAATAAATATATTCTTTTGCTATTCTAGAGGAAAGGAGGCATGGCTATGAAAGTAAGGGAATCAAAGGTTATCAAAAAAAGTCAGACTAATGTCGCAAATGGTTCGTCAACTACCAAGACCCTTCACGCTCAGTGGCTTCGTTCTTAGACACTATGCGTGCCAAAAGCCCAATCCATGATTGGGCTTCTTTATTGACAAACCTAAATTAATATATTAATATTGATGGAACGAACCTTAACAAAAAGGAGTGAACGTAAATGAATATCGCCGAAAGACCATTTGACAAGAAATTATCATCAATTATTATTAAAGTTACTAATATCTGTAATTTTGTTTGTCCCTACTGCTATATGTTTCAAGCTGTTGATAGTAGCTATAAAAATAGACCAAAAATAATGCCTAAAATAGTAATTATGCAATTAGTCAATAAACTTGATAAATACCTACATACTTTTCAAATTGATAATATGAATCTAATAATCCATGGTGGTGAACCACTATTAATGGGTAAAAAGGGTTTAATATTTCTTCTTAATCAACTTGATAAATTAAGAAAAAAGTACCAAACAATTATTAGTTTGCAGTCAAACGGTTCATTAATTGATAAAGAATTTGTTAATATTTTCACTGATTATAGAATTAGTGTTGGAATTAGCCTGGATGGATATCCGGAAATTCAAAACAAAGCAAAAACTAAATCAGGTAAACCAACATATGAATTGATTGTTCGTGGCATTCAATTATTATTGGAAAAATTAGATAAAAAATATTTTAGTGGTTTAATGAGTGTAATAGATTTAAATGGCGATCCAATAAAGATATATAGGCATTTCACCCAAGGTTTAGGAATCAAAAAAATGGATTTTTTATTGCCACTAAGAAATCACAAATTCCCTTTTGATTATATAGCATCAGACATGAAAATTTTTAATTGGCTCAAACCAATCTTTGATCAATACCTTGCTGATGATAATGACGAGATTGAAATTAGAATTTTTAATAGCATTATGGAATTACTATTGGGAGCTCAAACACCAATGTGTACAATTAGACATTCTGCATTAGATATTTTAACAATTGAGACTAACGGCAATATTGAATTAGTTGATGATTTGAGAATTTGCGGAGAAGATTTTACTAATATCGGTCTAAATATAGCCAATAATGACATTGAAGAGTTTTTTGATTCTAAAAGAGTATTACAACTTTTAGATGCTGAACAAAACTTACCAACTAAGTGTTTAGAATGTAAACATTTTGATATCTGTGGAAGTGGGGGGCATGCATTTAGGTTTGGACTAGATGGAACCTATAATTATCCATCAATATATTGCGAGGAAACAAAAGCTTTAATTGGTTATATTGAGCAAAATATTTTTGAGGAAGAAGATATCGATCAAGACACAAAGGATAGCAATAATGATTTTTATCTGCAAAGAAAAGGTAACTATCAATTAAAATATCAATCAGATGAACCAAATATTAACTGGTCTAACGGATTTAAACAATTTCCTGTTGAAATATATGCATCATTTATACAATTTATTAATAGTAACGGGAATATTCTTGATTTAGGTTGTGGAAATGGCCAACTTCTTAGATTTTTAGTAGAAAATAGCCAGCACAAGTTGATTCCCCATGGAATTGATTTTCGTCAAGAAGTGATTAATGAAGCAAAAGAGATTATACTCCCAGATTTCGCAGACAATTTTAGGATTGGAAATATTACGAAAATTGATTTAGAAAATAATCTTTTTGATTATATTTTGCTCGATCCATATCATTTAGCAGATTGTGATCGTAAAAATGTAATTCAGATAATAATAGACAAACTAAGAAAAAATGGCAGAGTAATTCTTTACTCTTATCACGACTCATTATCAACATTACCACATAAAAAAATAAAGTTTTTTATTGGAGTTGAAAATTTTGATTTATCAGAAGAATTTGTATTGCCTAATCAAGTTTCAATCACCTATATTGATAAAATATAACATATTATTTACAAATATCCCCTTGACCGGGGATTTTTATTTAAAATTTTAGTCTTTTCTCCATTTTTTCAATATTTTTCAGATATTTAGATTAGTACAATTAGTTCAGAAAATCACAAATGTGGTTTTGGGACATTAAAAATTAAAGGAGTGGGTAAAATGTTGGATTTTTTCAAAAAAGAGGAAAAAATTAATCTTGTTGATCAAATGACTATTAGCCATGATGAAAAGAGGAATCTTTTCAAAATCATTATTAATCAAAGTTCTGATGACGAAATGCAAATACAATTCAAATCAGATTGGCGCAATATTGATGAAATAAAAAAAATCATTAGAATACAAGAATATTTAAAAAATAACCCTGATACAGCAAGAGAATTTGAAGATATAGATGACTGGATTGAGTTTAAACATTATTGGATGGGAATCAGATGCTATTTAAGGGATCTTTATAATAAACTCAATGGAATAATGTTTGAACCAGACATTTATAGAGTTAGACTCATAAATTCAATGAATCAATTCGATCAGCATACAAAAGCTATTATTGCTAATAATAACAATGATAAAAAAACCCTTCAAAAAATTGAAATCGCTAGAGAATTAATAATATTATTATCAAAATTTTTCTTTAACTTCTTTATGTTGGAAAGATCAACTGAAGAAAAAGACAAACTCATTAATGATCTTAAACACCAACTCGACACCAAACTAGCTTTGTTGAAATTATAGATCAACAAAGCAAAGTTGATTAAATAAAATATTATGTGAAAGGAGGTACTGATATGATAATAGAAGGATTAATTATTGCCGGGATTTACGGATTACTGGGAGCTGGAACTATAGCAGCATGTAGTGACTCACCACCCCTGACACAAGAAGATGAAGATGATCAGAGAGAGAAATCAAGAGAAATGTGGGAAAAATACAATAACTCAGGTTCATCTGATGCTTAAAAATACTAAACCAAACAACAAGTAAACTACCACCAGCCTGAGGGCT
>AMFJ01024305.1_pt1 | contig 10925 bp, 11 predicted proteins | sample 427208 | NCBI WGS metagenome assembly AMFJ01 (sample SAMN02954298, study PRJNA114691) | groundwater metagenome | biome: aquatic; feature: subsurface aquifer; material: sediment; isolation source: subsurface aquifer sediment | place: USA: Rifle, CO | collected 2008-08
TCCCTGCATTCCATCCCTTTCAGAAAAATCAACATCCTTGGCCTCGATCCCAACTTCCGCGAATTTTTCTTTCCAAAAGCTCACGGCTTCGTTGTCGCGTGCAATTCCCAGTTCATCATTTCCGCGGAAAACCGTGATGAAAAGTTTTTGAGGATCAAGACCGATTTCCTTGGTCAGAAATTCAAACATCCAAGCAACCTGCTCTTTCTTGAAATAGTCGCCGAATGACCAATTGCCAAGCATTTCAAAAAAAGTGGTGTGACGATTGTCGCCGACTTCTTCGATGTCCTGAGCGCGGAAACATTTCTGAGAATCCACTAATCTTGTTCCAAGCGGATGCTTCTCTCCGAGCAAATACTGAATCATCGGTTGCATCCCAGATCCCGTGAAAAGTGTGGTTGGATCATTTTCCGGAGTAAGCAAAGCCGAAGGCACGATGGCGTGACCCTTTGATTCAAAAAATTTCAAATATTTTGTTCTCAGTTCGTTTGCCTCCATATTAGCAGCTTTCAGCTTCTAGCTTTTAGTTTTAAGGTCGAAACCATCAACATTAACAGCAATAAAGCATGAATTATTTAAATTAGAATATTCCTATTATAATCGGAAATTACCCGAAAGTAAAGCAAAAGACGGAGCAAATCCGCCTTTTACACAAAACAAGAATTTTTTTATTTTAACATTTTTGCAAGCTCTTCCCTTTCTTTTCTGCCAACCAGATACTTATAATCTCTTTCTTTCAAAAACAAATCAATTGCTTGATCGAGGGTGATTTTTCCACTAGCCAGATCTCGGCCGACTTGCCTCATATTGGATTCTCCAATGCTTGATAATTTTTCCTTAAAACCTTTTTGTTCAATAAATTTTTTGACAACCGAAAGAAAATCCTTCATATTATTTTTGTGAGATATTATCTTCCTAAATTATTCATCTGATGCTTTAATTTTATCAGTTCATTTTGCATCATGGTGTTTTCTGCTTGCAATTTCTTCAAAAGATTCTCCTTCAGTGTCAGATCCATCTGAAGTTGCGCTTGATTGTGCTTGATGTCCCTCACGGCGATTTCAGCTTCCAGGCGCGCGCGCATGTTCTTTTTGACATCGCTGTCCTTGAGCATAATATCCATCTGCATCTTTTTCTTCTGTGACATCAATTCTGGTGATAATTGCATAGCAGCTTTTTAGGCATTAGTTTCATTAGCTTTTTAGCTTTAGGAATTCCCAAGTGCCAATAAAAACCAATAAAATTAACTTCTAATTTATAATTGAATTTTCTAACTAGCTGATAGCCTGAGAAGCTAAAAAGCTAGAGAATTGTTCCTCCTCCGAGCACTTCATTGTCGTCAGCATAGAAAACCGCTGATTGTCCTGGCGTAATCGCTTTTTGCGCCTCCATGAATTCAACTTCGCACATAGTCTTTTCTCTTCTCTTGTTTGTTTCTTGTTTTCTTATTATACCACGCACCAAAGGATGACGATACCTGATCTTCACATTAACTTCCATCGGGAAAGTTGGCTCATCCGCAATCCAATTCTTGAGCTCAACCAGCATGGTTTTCTTGAAAATCTTTTCATCAGTCTCATCATTGGTCACGATCAATTGATTATTTTCAAAATCTCTGTCAACCACAAAATATGGGCCGTTTCCACCAATATTGATTCCTTTTCTTTGTCCAATAGTATAAATTTCCAAACCATCATGGGTACCGATTTTTTCTCCTTCAGTATTAACAATATCACCAACTGATAATGTCAGATTGCGCTTGATGAATTTGGTCGGCGTCTTTTCCGGAGTGAAGCAAAGTCCTTGCGAATCTTCCTTGTCAAAAATCGGCAGTTTCAATTTTTCAGCAATCTTTCTGATTTCAGGTTTCTTATATCCGCCCACTGGAAACATGATCCGAGAAAGTTGTTTTTGTGAAAGAGAATACAAAAAATACGTCTGATCCTTTTCCTCGTCAGATGATGTGTAGAGATGGTATTTCCCCTGCCTACCGGCAGGCAAGCATCTATCTTTTCTTACCTTGGCATAATGTCCAGTTGCAACAAAATCAGCGTCCATTTCCAACATTTTCTTGTACAAAAAATTGAATTTGATCCTTTCATTGCAAACCACGCACGGATTTGGAGTCCTTCCAGCTTTGATTTCTTCCAGAAAATAATCCACCACTTCCTTTTTGAATTCCTCAGCCGCGTTCACTGTATAAAGCGGAATATCCAAAATCTGAGCGACTTTGCGAGCATCCTGTTGGGATTCCACCGAACAACATTTGTTCTCCCTCAACTCATCCTGTCCAGGCTCTTTCCAGAAATGCAAAAAAACTCCCACGACATCATAGCCCTGCTCTTTTAAAAGTGCGGCTGCTACAGAAGAATCAACCCCCGCGCTCATCCCCACAATCACTCGTTTTTTTGCTGCTTTTTTATTCATATGTACCCCATTCTACCAGCATTTCATTTATCTGTAAACGTTACACCAGCAAACCATTGCACAGAAAAATTTTAAGCAAGAAAATCCCTCGACCACTTTTCGACGACCGCATTAATCTGGTTGCGGTGTAGGAAAACTGTAATGGCAATAATAGCAAAGAAAAAAAGGAGGGTTGCATGCTAAATTACACAATAGATGCAATAACCTCATCAAAGCTTGAAACGATCTTGAAAGGATTTCCCTTTTCAAGCCTATGAAAATCTATCGCTTTGTTCTTTGAATCACTTTCCCAACTCATCAATAAGAGATTTTTCGCCTTCCATATTTGACACACCAGTATTATAAAACTTACCATCAGAAACTTTCAATTTCAGCTGGTGACATTTTGTCACTGATTCATTTCCTTCCTTGTTGAGTCTTTCGTTTTTCGTGCTTTTTAAAACACTAAATTATAGCTCTTTTTGCTCGAATTTTACTACCAAAGAATTTACTGCCTAGAACATCAAATTTTTTTGTTAAATCAGTAGAATAAAAGTCACGCACTTTATCCTTGGTCAATATATTTTCTATTTTTGGATGTCTCAATAAATAGTCTTTCAGCTTTTTTGCCACAATTTTTTCTTCAGAAACGACGTTTATGTCTTTGCCAACAATTTTTCTTATTCTTGATTCCAATATTCCATAGTGGGTGCATCCAAGAATAAGAGTATCTATCTTTTTATCAACCAGCGGTTTCAGATATTTTTTCAATATAATATCGGTTATCTTTGAATCATGTTCCCCAGCTTCAACAATAGGAACGAGCAGCGGACAGGAATTTTGATATACGCACACATCGCCATCAAGCTTCAGTAATTCTCTTATGAAAGATTCTAATGAAACAGTGCTCTCGGTTGCCATGACACCAATTTTTTTATTCTTAGTTTTTGAAACAGCAAATTGAGCAGCGGGGACTATAACACCCAACACTTTCTTGTTTGGATGATGAACTGGCAGATGTTCTTGCTGAATTCTGCGGAGAGCATCACTTGATGCAGTGTTACAAGCTAGGATTATTAGCTCACAATTTTTACTAAACAAAAAATCTACAGCCTGCTTTGTAAATTCATAAATAATTTCCTTTGAACGAGTTCCGTAGGGTACACGAGCGGTATCCCCCAAATAAATATAATTATATTCAGGCAATTCCTTTACAATGCCTTTCATAATATTCAATCCTCCAAACCCAGAGTCGAATATTCCGATTGATTTGTTATCTTTACCCATAATGCATTTATTTCTTGAATTTTTTCTGAGCCTCAATAGCCTCTCTTATACACTCCTCTGGGTCAAAGCCAAGGTCATCACACCATCTTATTGTAGAAAATATGATATTACCAAGTTCTTTTTTGAGTTCATTATCAGTGTGAATATCTTCATCCTTTACAGCATTTCTTTCCCAGCGACAGATATCGCCAAATACTTTACCCATTCTAACAATGATTTGCGACAGGCTTAATTTTTGATCACCCCAAATATCACGACTTTGACTCAAAAGATTTTTTATCTCCATATCATTATGAATAATTATTATTTCAAATTATATCCACCATCTACAAAAATGTTCTGTCCAGTAATACTCTTGGCTTTTTCAGATGCGAGAAATAAAACCATTTCTGCAATATCCCTAGACTCGACAAGTTTTCCAAGTGGAACATTTTTCAAAACTTCTTCAAGTTCATCCTTTGGAGCAGTGAGCCAATAGCCAGCCTTAACTGCGCCAGGCGAAACCGCATTAACTCTGCCGAATGGTGCAAGCAATTTTGCATAGGATTGAGTTATGTTGGCGACTCCTGCTTTTGCAGCCGAGTACGATAGAGAATCATATGTTCCTTGAGCAGAAAGTCTTGAAGAAATATTCACAATTACACCAGATTTCTGTTCTTGAAAAAGTTTAGCTGCATATTTTGACATATTCATAACAGACACTAAATTTTGCTCAAGACTTTTTGTCCAAATTTCAGCAGTGCCATCCCATTCGTCACCATCAATATACCTTCCGGCATTGTTGACCAAAATATCTATTTTCCCAAATTTCTTTTTTGTCATTTCAATAACATTTTTTGACTCCAACTCATCAATCAAGTCTGCTTGAATTGCCATCATTTTACATCCCATAGCAGTGAGCTTATATGAAATTTCTTCTGCTCCAGATTGATTTTCTTTGTATGTAATTACGACATTTGCACCTTCTTTTGCAAATGCAAGTGCGGTTTCAGCCCCGATTCCACTTGATGCACCAGTTATAATGACGACTTTATCCTCAAACATATTTATTTTGAAATTATAAATTATTTTTTAACTTTATAATGAAGCTGGACCAAACCATTCTCTTTTTGCTTAATATCAATCAATTCCAGACTGTATCCGAAATCTTCTTTTGAAAAAATTGGGATTCCACTTCCCAGAACAAACGGCTCCACACTCAAAACTATTTCATCAACCAAGCCAGCTCTCATGAAGGAACTATTATTAGTAGCACCGCCCACAACCAACATCTTTTCAAATCCCTTGCCACTCAATTTTTCAACGGCGTCATTCGGAGAGTTTGCAATGATATAATCTTCGTCAGTGGTAAATTCACTATTTGCCGAAACAATAACTTTTTGCACACCTATTATGCTGTCAAAATTGTATGTCTCATCATTCCAACTTTTGACTACTTCGTAAGTTTTTCTGCCTATCACGAAACAGCCACATTCTTTGGCTAGATTACAAAAACTCTCCCAACTTTCATGAGAAATAAAATCTTCTTGCCCGTTTTCTCTGGCGACGTAACCATTAACAGATGTCGCCATAAATAAAATTGTTTTCATACTATTTTGCGTTAGCTAATATTTTTCCTTCACCATTTGATCCAAGGGACGTTCCTTCATAAACCATTTTTATGTATTCACAACCTCCAATATCTCATCAAACCTCGAAACAATCTTGAATGGATTTCCCTTTTCAAGCCTATGTCGCTCATGAAATCCAAAATCCACTGCAATGGTTTTAAGTTCAACCTTATTTGCTTCTAAAATATCCCCCAATGTGTCAGTCACAAAAATACAATCCTCAGCTGTAAGGTTATACTTTTCAAATATATATTTGAATTTTTTGACTTTGGATTGATGTGTCTGAGCCCCAAGTATTTCTTTGAAAATGTGAGTGAAATTATTGTTTTGGAAATAAATATTTAGTGCCTCTTCCTGATTAGAGGAAACGATAAACAAGTTATATTTCTCTGACAGCTTTTCCAAATTCTTTTTTATGTTCGCATCTATTTCTAAATATTGAAATGCCTCGCTTTGCAATTTGTAGGATTCCTTATCTTTTCTTTTTTGCTCTTCAGTGATTTCCCTTTCAAAAAAATTTCCACTGAAAAAATCCTTGAATTCGTCTTCGTCTATTCCTTTCCCGAAGATTCTATAGGCTAACTCATACGTATCATGAATCACTCCATCAAAATCAAATATTATCGTTTTCATAATTTAAATCAAATATAAAGACAAACTCCCATCACTGAGAGCTTATCTGGCAGATTATTTTTCTTCACCACTGCGGGTTTTGTTGATCAAATTTCGCACTTCATCCAAATTCACATTTGGACGCTGGCGGGGTTTGAATTTCTTGGGTGCGATGTGTTGCATTTGCGAAAGTGACATCGGGCGATCCTGTGGTTCATAGGTTTTGTGCTCGATTTTTCTTTGAACAGGAACGTATGGCCTAGGATTTTGTCGGGTTTGTTGCACGCCAGTTCCGGCAGGAGTTTGCGGTGGCCTTGCCTGAGAATATTGAGGCTGTTGAGGAGCTGGAGATGCAATTGCAGGTTGAACATCAACGGTCGCTTCTTCTTGCTCTCTTTGCATTTTTCTTTCTTGGTTCAGTTTTTCCTTGGCAGTCATTCGCTGATAGTCTTTCAAGCAATCCTTGCAGAAAGTAGGACGTTTTCCGTCTGGTTGAAACGGAACTTGGATCTGATCTCCGCACATGTCACAAATCGCTTCAAACACTGGCTTTGGCGGTTCCAGCTGGTTATATTCGCCCAGATCGTCAGCGGGCGCAGGAGCGGGTTGAAAAGAGACCGGCTCTTGCATCACTTTTGAAGCCTCAGCTTGTCCTAGAGGCTCTGGCGTGCTCACAGGGGGTTTTGGAGCTTGAAATTGCGGAGTTTCGGGCTCAATTTTTTCCACCGGCTTGACCCCACTGCTGGTTTTTGGAGCAACAAATTGAGATGCGGCTGGTTGCCTTGGAGCTGTGAAAGCTGGAGCAGGTCCTTGCACTGGATTTTGAATTGAAGGCTGAGCAGGCGCAAAATTTGGATTCGCAGCTGGCGGTCGCTGATAGACAGTAGCTCCCTGATATGGAGTATTTGAATTGGTCGGTTGCGGACCGTTCACTGTTGGAAATCCTCCCACCGGCATAACGCCAGACCAGCGAGCAATCTTGTCTTCGACTTCCTCCTTGCTGGACGCATAGCGTTCACGAGAAGCGGCAATGATTTTTTCTTCATTTTCCATCGTGTCTTCAATATAGATCGGCGGAAGAACCTGAGCAGAAAAAGCATCGCCCGCGATTCCATCAATCATGAGCTTCAGATAGATGTTATATTTCGGAAGATTGACGATATCATTCTGCACGAACACCGGAGCAAATTCTTTTTCCAAAAATTCCGCATCAGTGGCGCCAACCCTAAATGAAATGATCGTGCCAGCATTACCGAAAATAGCGTCTCGAACTTTTTCGTCGATCTGCGTGATATACTGGTTCGCCAAAATAAGATTCAAGCGATATTTTCGAGCTTCAGACAAAATGTTTGCGAAAGATTCAGTGGCAAAGTTTTGGAATTCATCAACGTACAAATAGAAATCTTTTCGGTCTTCCTCCTTGATATCCACGCGACCCATGGCCGCCAACTGAATTTTGGTGATCATCATGGCTCCCAAAAGTGCCCCATTGTCCTCACCGATGCGCCCCTTGGAAAGATTGATGATCAAAATCTTTTGCGTGTCCATAGCATTGCGGATGTCAAAAGATGATTGCGTCTGACCGACGATGTTTCGAATCAGTGAACTGGAAAGGAATTGTCCGACCTTGTTTTGAATCGGAGAAACGACTTCCTGCAAAACTTTGTCGCTCCATTTTGGAAATTCATCCACCCAAAATTGCCTGATCACAGGATCAGTCACTTTGTCGACGACTTTTTCTCGATATTTCTTATCAACCAAAATTCTAGTCACGCCCAAAAGAGTGCTGCCTGGATATTCCAAAAGTGCCAAGATGGCATTACGCAGAATATACTCCAAACGAGGTCCCCAAGAATCCGCCCAAATCTTTTTGAACACACCGATAAGTCCCGACGCCACCAAATGGCGATAGTCAGGATCGACAGATTCCATCACATTGAATGCGAGTGGAAAATTCTGATCGGCAGGATTCAAATAGATGACGTCATTGATTCGATTTGCAGGAATTGATTTCAAGAGTTTCTCAGCCGTGTCGCCGTGCGGATCGATGTAGCAGATTCCATGTCCGTTGCGGATATCTTGAACAACCAAATTCTCTAAGAGATTGGTTTTTCCCATACCGGTCTTTCCGATGATGTACATGTGACGAGTGCGGTCATCAGTCTTTATTCCAAAAACACGTTCCTGATTTCTGAAGTTTGTTTTTGCAAAAAATGCGATTTCGTTATTGTTTGACATACTAGCGTTGTAGTAAATATTTACTTGAATTACGAATCATGAATCATGAATTACGCAAAAGCATTTTTTCTTTATTCACGATTCCAGATTCCATTTCTATCGAAATTGAATGATGAAATTTTTCGAGAAGTTAGTTGTTTGAAAATCCATATTTTCTTTGAATTTTTTTGTATCTTGTAGTGGCCTACGAAAAAATTCAACAAGAAAAGATAGGATTTGAGTCAACTTCGCAGAAAAATATTATCATTCAAGTTTTTATAGATTCTACTCGATAGGAAGATTTGAAGGAGCTCCCCCGCGTTTGGCTTCCACGCGACTAAGCGATGGCGCCATGACGTTCATGTCAGGCATGTGAAAAATTGTTGCCAATTCTTCAGTGCTCATCACCATTTGCACGCCATCCATGCTCCTGCTCCTATAGCGACGAAGGATTTTTCTTTGCCTGTAGCGCAAGCGTGTTTTCTGATTGACATAGTTGGCAAAAGTCTTGGAAGCATTATCAGGCTTCATGCCGTTCATATTATCATCACTGAATTGCTTCAAACTTCCCCAAACTCCAGAAACTCCCAAGGACTTGTCAAAATTCTCTCTGCGGCCCAGATAGATGTATCTGCCTTTCACCGAAAATTGCCATTTGCCGAGATTTTCCTCCACAGCCTTGAGCACATCTCGCTCCAAAGGAGAAAGCCTGGTATCAAGCGGTTGCTCATCTTTTTTCTTGGTCTTTTCAAATTCAACCGGTCCGCTCAATGCTGCGAAAAGATTGGTAAAGATATCCTTCAAATCTTTCCAGAGCCTATCGCTCAAAGATTCTTTTTTCACTTCTTTGCCTTTCAATTTCTCTGTAAGCTCCTTCCCCACCGTTTGTCCCCAGCTAGGACCTTTCGGAGCAATCACCCATTGCAGCCACATGTGCTGATTCGGTCCCAATTTTCCCATGACTTCAAAAAGACCAGCCAAAGGATCAATCATTGTTCCAGTCACTGTCTCTTCGAATGCTTTGTAAGTCCTAATCGGATAAGCAGGGTGTTTGTTAGTAGGAGCGACATCAGCGCCCCAAAGATCCCACTGACCATTAGGAATAAATTTTGGAACGTTATCAGTATAGTCAGGAACCTCCACAATCTCCACATCGGGATATTGCGCATACATCGCGGCTTCAACAAGACTGCGATATTTTTTCATGACACGGACATACATGTGCACCACACCGGAATCACTGACCAGTTCCAAGCTCATGTAATCGGGGAACATTCCGGAGATATATTCTTCAGCAATATCAAAGCTTTTTTCAACGCCAGCAAATGTTGTGAACAAAGCCTCCATGGGCTTTGGGCTTTTCTCGATGTTTTTTGGAGGAATTATTTCCAAAACAATCCAGCCAGGCGCCGCCCAATAAGCATCCTGGACATGCCTTATCCAATACAGCTTGAACATAAAGAAAAAAAGCGGTGGCAAAGCTATGAACCATACGTAGCTCATAACTTGCCAAGCCGTTTTCGCCGAAGAAACTATTTCACTAATTGAGTTTGAAATAATGTCCATGTTTTTTATTTTAGAAGTTTTTTCATTATCAGTCTCTCCTCAGATGAGGAGAGATGTCGCCACGAAGGCGACAGAGAGGTTGAGCAATGGCATTCCACCTCGCATCTTTATTTTTTGACTGAATACGCCCCTTCTTTTGTTTTGGAAAAATAATTGTTCAAATTTATGACAATCGTGGATTTCTTCACATGTCTGATCTCAAGCACCTTTTTCAAAATTTCATCCCTATTCAAAGGTTTTGATGATTTCTTCAAAATCTCCTCGATCACATCTTTGACGGTCCCTTTTTTGTATCCCCATTCAACGAGAGCATAAATTCCTCTTCCAACCAAAACGAAGTTCTTGTCTTTGATCAGCTCATTGTGAACAGTTTGCGGATGTGTCTTTTTCTTATTTAAATGATACTGGTCTATTTTTTTAGCGATATCACGAAAATGCAATGGCTCTCCAGCTTCCTTCAAAACCAAATACGATTTTTCCCTTGTTCCCTTGGGAGAAATCTCCTTCCATTTTCCAATTCCCCATTTTTTGAAAGTGTTCTGTTTTATTTCTGCAGAAACTTCCAAATAACTCTTCAGCGTTTCCTTGTTCAAACTTCCGTCATCTTTCAGCAGCTCAAACATTTCTTCAACTGAAAGAGGTTTCTTTTCCCTGACAAGCACGCTCACTGCAGAATCCTTAACTTCTCGCCATCTTGCGATGTCGAAATCCGGAAGCATGAATGAAAACAAAAGCTCATCCTTGATTTCAATGCCTTTGACCGCGTCAGTACATTCAAGAAAAAAACAAACTGAAGCTTCCTCGCTTGCTTTACCTTTCCCGAGAGTTTTCAGTAATTGCTTCTTTTCCATTATACCACCATTTTCTGCAATAGCCAAAACGATCATCTCTTGAACTTGAATGAACAATGGGTCAAGATTTTTCTCTTTCACCTTTTTGAGAACTTCACGAATAACTTGGCGCACTCGTTCTCGAGTGATGCCGTATTTTTTCCCGATCTCTTCCAAAGTAAGGGCATGAGAATTGAAAACGCCATAACGGGAAAAGATAATTTCCTGACTACGAGTTGAAAAATCAGACACGATCCTTTTTAACGCCTCGGAAAAAAACAAGGATCTCTCCTGTTCATTTGATATTTCCTGCTTATTGACTGTTTCCATACGATTTAAACAAAATGAATAAAAATTATGTTTCAAATTATATTAACACATATTAAAATTTTGTCAA
>AMFJ01020070.1_pt1 | contig 10919 bp, 7 predicted proteins | sample 427208 | NCBI WGS metagenome assembly AMFJ01 (sample SAMN02954298, study PRJNA114691) | groundwater metagenome | biome: aquatic; feature: subsurface aquifer; material: sediment; isolation source: subsurface aquifer sediment | place: USA: Rifle, CO | collected 2008-08
AGAAAGATATTCTAAAATATATTCTCGACTAGGGATGGGATGCTCATATTTTTGAGCTTCTCTATCAGCATGCGGGTCTTTTTTCTTATTAAACTTCACCATCTATTAACCTATTTACTCCAAGCGGCTTCCAATGCCTGATCTAAAATTTTGCAATCCATTATATGTGGAGAATAAGCGTAACGCTTGCTCATTGCAATCCTTAGTAAAAAATATATCACAGCCTTGATCATTTAGGTCATACAATGATCAACATTCTTAAGATAGTGATATTTTAAGCTTACTTTAACAAGAAGTTTTTATAGTAATAGTTCGAGGAGTAGTAAAACATACAAATAAGGAATTTGATCATGGGCCACGTAACCAATCCAGAATCGCAGTGTAGTCAAATTCGCGAACCTTCTTTAGCCACATTTAAGCTTGATAACATTATTCAATATATAAAAAATAATAATATATCGCTCGCTGAAAATGAATTAGCCGCCATCCAAATGCAGCTTGCGAATAATAAACGAATAATAACGCTCGAAAAATTATTAAATGATTTTATATTGATGTATGAACAACTGAATGCATTACCCGGATTAACTCACGAACAAAAAAATGAATTAAGAAATCTTATTCTAACTAGAAAAGGTTACAAGGACACGAATAACAACAAGCCTCCAAATATCGCGGAAATGAAGCTCATCATTAGCAATGAAAAGAAATTACTACCATATCATCAAGCCATACAATGGTGGAGTATCAATCTCGCAGCCTTGAAAAAATTACGTCTATGGGAAGACATTAACACCGTTATTGCTCGTCAAATTGAAAATGGCGCAGAAGAAAAATTAGTCACCAATAAAATACATCAACTAGCTGACATTAAAAACAACTGGAATAAACATCAATATTTTGCTGGCTTATCGAGTAATGATTTGATCGATTTTTATAAAAATAATATTTGTGTATTAGAACAATTATTAGAAGAAGAAATGACAAATCAAGCCGGTTTACCGGAAATTCTGATTGAATATACAAAATCTATTATCATTAATGTCCGTGAAATAAAAAAGCAAGCCGTCTATTCTATGTTATTTCGACTCATTAGCTGCGAATATTTTAATGATATTTTGTGTGATGATGTCTTGTCTTATACATTTGATGAAATTAATAAAATATCTGACATTGGATCTCATTCGAAAGGTAAAAAGCCACTACTTCGTACGGGATTAAATACAAAAAATATCATTGATTTTATTCATGAGATAGAAACATATTGTCAAAAAAATTCAAACGAACATATCATTCAAGATCATCTCAACATGCTAAGTTTTAAAAAAAATCCTGCACTTTATTCTACGATAAAAATTAATGATAAAAAGATAATTTCCGCTTCTCTTGACCCAATTATTTTATTTTTCATGAATAAGTTTCAAGAACTGCTTGATCAAGCTAGGACAGAAAAAAATTCTGTAAAAATGATATTTGGAAACGCTAATCAAACCAACCTCATTAGCAAATTAAATGTTTTGATTTCACTAACAATCCAGCAATTTCAAATAATTACTAATAAAAATTGGAATGATTCGTTAGATGACGTGTCGAAAATAATTTTAAAATTTAAGCAAAACCTCAATGAATTAACATCCCAATTCGTCGAAAAAGCAGCAGCAGAAATGGAAGGACAATTGATTAATCTCATTAATGACATCTTACGTAAGGATCAATTATCGAGCGAAAAAGCTATTTCACTTGCTGATAACGTGATAAAACTTAACGAATTTAATATTAAATTTAATCGTCAAACTTATTTGGCGGCTTGCGATATTATTTTAATTCTTAGCGACCGATTAAACAAATTTTTAGATCAACATCCAATATTAACCAATCAACAAATAGAAAAAATAATAAAATTATTTAAATTTTTTATTCCCAACATTAATGAAAAACAATTACAACAAACAAAAAACCAACTCATCACTTTATCGAAACTTGACAATCAAAATGATATCAATCAAGCACAGCGGTTACATCGTGTGACGTATATACTTGAAAAAAACCTGGCCGCGCATGAAACACTTGATGAAATAATAAATAGGCATTTATATATTGCGAAAATTTATCATGAGCCATGGGCAGAAAATAACGCCGAAAGCACTCCAATAGAAAGATATATAAAAAATGTTGTGTTAAAAATAATTGAAACATCGCCTGATATAACGCTAGAAAATTTCGACGCAGTTAATCTATCCTTAAAAACTTCCTTGTTCACCCAACCCATGCAAAAACAGTTGCAAAATGCCGTTTTAGCAAAAATTAATACTAAATTTTTAGTACAACATTATCTCATATCTGCTGATGAAAATAATATTGATATAGATAAATTAACAACTCTCATTTATAAAACAGAAAAGTTTTTCACTAACGAAAATAATAAACAAACATTTCTCAATACAATACAATCATCAGTACAGCATATCATGAAGACGATGATATTAACGGCTATCGAAAATAACCAACCAATTCTTCTTGCCAACCTGCATGAGGCAAACAACATACTCAATACTGATCTTTTCTCTAATCTCATTCAGGACAACGACATTATTATCATCTTACGCAACTACGTTGAAAACTATGATGGTACAACAACATATATTTCATCCTTGTTATCTGAGCTGGTTAGCAAACGTAATTCTGAATCCACCAAACAATTCCTAATTGACTATGCAAAAAAACGACTTGATTATATCTCTGCAAGTCGTAAGGCTAATGCAGATGATTATTCTTTTTTCTATCACGCCAATGTAGCGCCTGTGCTAACGAATTTTTTAGGTGAATATACAAAAAAAATATCAGGCTCAATTCAAACAAATCATTCTTGGCAAAAAGATACAGCCAGCTTAATTGAATTATTTGGCAGCGATGATCAGGTTATCGCTTATCGTGAAAAATTTTTATATCTATTATTACAAACAAAAAATCGATCGGATCAAGATCAACATATCAATAATTTATTATTATTAACCAACACGAATCGTTTATTTAATCATTTATTTTTACCAGAAAAATATAAAACCAGATCAGGCGAAACTTTAAATGAAATAATAAATAAATTTATTAACGAACAAAATTGGTCACCAGCATTAGAAAAATTGTTTTCCATGACTGCTAATCAAACACAATTACAAAATTGGCATTTCAAATTACTCGATAATTACATTGATAACCGCACAGATATTTCATCTAGCTGGTTATCATTACAATTTGAAAAAGCTAGTCTTTACTCAAACCCTAAAAAAGATTTTTACTTTGATTTTTTCGGCTCGGCTAACATAAAAAAATTGGTTGCAAAAATAGATGAGATGATGCACGAATTAGATATATTAATATTAAAATTACGCGATATTAATACTGAGTTTAATTTTTCACATGCCATTAACCTGATTGATTGCATTAAGTCGTTTGCAGATTTTTATACTGCATTTAACCCTCATCTGATTAACTTATTTGAAAATCTTCAGCATTTTAAAAATACGCTTGTTTTTCAAAATTATCTACGAACCACTTTTCTTCCGCTCAGCAATAAACTTTATCCAGCAAAAGAAAACAACCAAACCTGTCAGCAACTATTGCAAATGATCGCACAAGTCGAAAATTCAACTTTATTTTCGTCTAATAATATTTTAGATTACATTGTATTTTGGAAAACAAACATTTTTCCTAAAATAAATGCGTTAGTTAGTCACGATCAAACAAACGATATCTCGTTACTTTTTTCGATTTATGATTTGCTCTCAGAATTGGCTTCACAAAAATTAAAAACATTAGTGCTAAGTTCTCAGCAGTCAGAAATTAAGGATCATCCATTTTGGTTGTCTTTAGTAAACCGCTTAAACCAAGAATCGAGTTTTGACACGTTACAAGATATTATTTCGAAAAATTCATCGGCTATACCGCCAAGCGAAAACTTCAACATCGTATTTTCGTTTGCAAAAAATTTAAATCAACTAAAGCACTTCATTCATCAAAAAACTAAATATTTGTTGCTTAGGAAAGCTAATATTGAGATAAAAAATCAAAAAACATTACATCTCGCTTCTTTATTTCAATCAACAAATATATCAAATCATCAATTACTAAAATTATATTCGATCTGCAAAACGCAACTGCTTAATCAGAGTAAAACAACTGATATAAAGTTATTACAATCATATTTTTTAATTCGTATGATTTCGTGTATTGCGGCTGAAATATTATTTCGTGCCAGAAATAATCCTGAACTTTTAACTTCTTTTACAAAAGAATTAGCATTCATTTCAGATTTTTATCATTTTTTAAAATCTCAAAACAAGGCTCAGCCCGTATCAATTTGGTCGGCAGGGTCAGAAACTGAAAAACTTATCGAACCATTGCTTGCCATTTTAAATAAAACTCGCGTATTACAATCTATACATGCTATTGAAAAATATACTCAACAGAAAATTGGCAAAAATAAATTTGAAACTTATAAAAAAATTTGCAACGATCGTAATTTTTCTGATAACTCAGAACAAAATCAAATTAATCAGTTACTAGAAATAAAAGACGAGAGAGATGCACGAAAAATTATTAATACCATGATCATTTATCAGCATTTATTATTAGTATGGCATGACAAAGAAAAAATCCAAACGTTAGCGCCCATTATCAATCATATTAAAAATCAAGACTCAGTGATCACACGAATATTTTCTTCTCGAGGGTACAGCAAGTTAATAGATGATATTAACTTACTCATTAAACCCACTTTTTTATCAGAAGTAAAACAAGAGCCCATTTTGTCGCAAAAAAAACGCATCTGAAGAGATCCCCCAATATTAGCTTTGTTAAGCGATATGAGTTTATAATTAATATTTAGCAAGGAGATTCTCATGTTCTCGCGCATCATCCTTTTATTACTATGTTTATGCACATTAGCCGCTTGCGCACCTTTCAGACCAAATGATCAAAAAGCTGGTTTATGTAATCAACTAAATAGCAAAATGATTTTTAGCGGCAGCACGAGTGACACACGTCAATCTGAAATTCAACAAGCAGAAGAGCCGCTTGTGCAAAGCGATTACGATAAGCATTGCGATCGATAGCGCTTATACAGCTACGGCACCCTTGATATGTGGATGCGATTGATAATTCACCACTTCGAAATCATCATATTGATAATCAAAAACAGAAGTAGGGTTTCGTTTAATGTGTATTTGTGGTAAAGGATACGGAGCTCGACTGAGCTGCAAATTAACTTGTTCCATGTGATTCACATAAATATGGCAATCACCGCCAGTCCAAATAAAATCTCCCGGTTCAAGATCACATTGTTGTGCAATCATGCAAGTGAGTAATGAATAAGAAGCAATGTTAAATGGCACGCCCAAAAATGAATCAGCAGATCGTTGATATAACTGACAAGAAAGTTTTTTATCTGCAACATAAAATTGAAATAACAAATGGCATGGTGGCAGCGCCATTTTATCCACCTCACCTACATTCCATGCATTCACCAACAACCGTCGAGAATCAGGATTAGTTTTAATCTGAGTAATCAAATTAGTAATTTGATCAATCACGCGGCCATCTGCTGCTTGCCATGAACGCCACTGCTTGCCATAGACAGGCCCCAAATTGCCATTTTCATCCGCCCATTCATCCCAAATGCTCACGCCATTTTGCTTAAGATAAGCAATATTCGTATCACCGCGCAGGAACCACAGTAATTCATGAAAAATACTTCTGGTATGTAATTTTTTAGTGGTGATCAACGGAAAACCTTCACTTAAGTTAAATCGCATTTGATAGCCGAACACACTCAATGTGCCTACGCCGGTGCGATCGATCTTTTGCACGCCATGCGTTAAAATATGTTGAAGATAATCGAGATATTGTTTCATGAGTATATTCTTCCTTTTTTGTATGACCACACTAACAACAATATGCCAACAATTATTAGTGGCAGCGATAACAATTGCCCTTCTGTCATCCACCCATAGAAATAGCCAATTTGCACATCTGCTTCGCGAAAAAATTCGTTAAAAATACGGAATATCCCATAGCACAATGCAAATAAACCTGATACAGCACCAAGGGGTCGTAATTTTCGCGAATAAATCCACACGATTAAAAACAACACCACCCCTTCGAGAAAAAATTCATATAATTGTGACGGATGACGTGGATTAACACCTGCATTTGGAAAAATCATGCCCCATGGCATCTTAGTAACGCGACCCAATAATTCACCATTAATGAAATTGCCAATGCGTCCTGCACCAAGGCCAATTGGTATCGCTGGTGCAACCAAATCCGTTAATGCCAAAAAAGGAATATGATAGCGTCGTTTATAAAAATATAATGCCACTAGCACGCCTAACAAGCCGCCATGAAAAGACATACCTCCTTTCCATGTCTGAAAAATGAGAAGCGGATCAGAAAATAATACGTACGAATCATAAAATAAAACATAACCTAAACGACCGCCAATGATTGCACCAAGTGCTGTGTAAAAAACAATATCAGACAATTGTTCTTGCGAGAAGCCGCGTCTTGAATGTTTGATACGCCAAGATAGCACCCCCCATCCTGCAAGAAACCCTACTAAATACATCAAGCCGTACCAATACACTGGCCAAGTAAAAATATGAAATGCAACTGGATCAATGACTGGATACGTTAACATCATCTACCTGCTCTAATTAAATTCCCGAGTCCTGCTCGCTCTAAAGCAAGCTCCATATGGCAGCGAATCATGACTGCACTTTCCATACTTAATACTTCATGCAGTAATTTTGCTGCTTTCTTTTTAGTAAAATGGCGAATAATCCATTTTACCTTGCCAAGTGATGAGGCATTCATACTGAGTGAATCAAATCCAATCGCGAGCAGCAATAACACTGAAGCAGGATCTCCCGCCATTTCACCGCAAATACTAATATGCTTGCCTTCTTGATGCCCACTTTCAACGATTTGAATCAGCGCGCGCAACACTGCTGGATGCAATGAATCATATAAATTAGCAACACGCGCATTATTGCGATCGACTGCTAAAATATATTGCGTTAAATCATTGCTACCCACTGACAGAAAATCTACTCGTTTTGCTAACGCACGTGCTTGATAAACGGCAGATGGCACCTCTATCATCACACCAATTTGCGGCATATCAATGTCATAACCTTCATCGCGCACTTCAGCATAGGCTTTACGCAACAAACGCATTGCTTCATCAACTTCTGCCACATCAGAAATCATCGGCAACATAACACGCATGTTATTTAAGCCTTCACTCGCACGCATCATTGCTCGGGCTTGTGATAAGAAAATTTCTGGGTGATCTAAGGTAATGCGAATACCACGCCATCCTAAAAATGGATTATCTTCTTTAATTGGAAAGTACGGTAATGGTTTATCACCACCCACATCGAGTGTACGCAATATCACTGGACGCGGCGCAAAAGAAGCTAATAATTGGCGATAAATAATGCGCTGCTCTTCACCTGATGGAAAGCGATCACGCATTAAAAATGGAATTTCCGTACGATATAAACCAATGCCTTCCGCACCTGCTGCCAATGCTAAACTGATATCTGCGCCTAATCCTGTATTCACCATCAAATTAATTTGATGTCCATCCATGGTCAGTGCTGGTAAATCACGAATTTCTTCCAGCCGCGCATCTAATTTATGCTCTTCTTGAATTAATTTCTCAAATTCAGCGCGCAGAGATGGCGTGGGTGACACATATATTTGCCCAAAATAACCATCGATAATAATTTCTTTTTCTTGCAATTCATAAATCGATGTTTCACCCACCCCCATTACCGTTGGCACACGCATCGCACGCGCAAGAATAGCCACATGAGAGTTACTCGAACCTTTTGCGGAAATCACGCCAACTAAACAACCTTCTGGTACTTCAGCTAAATCATTTGGTGTGATCGCTTCGCCAATCAGAATGGTTTTCTCTGCATACTGCGGCGTTGTACGATCATTATTTTGCAAATAAGCAAGCACTCGCCGGCCTAAATCTTTAATATCTTCCGATCGCTCGCGCATATATTCATTGTCGAGACTTTCTAAACGCCGCACATGTAATTGAATAACTTCGCGTAACGCACCAGGCGCCCAATTACCTGCACGAATTTGATCAGTCACTTCTTTGCCCAAATCAGAACTATCTAAAATGCGTTGATAGACATCAAATAAAGCACGCTCTTCGCTCGGCAAACTTGGATATAATCGCTCACTCAATAAACGCAAATCTTCGCGCACCGCAGCAAAAGCTGCATCCAATAGTTTTATTTCTTGTTCGACATCTTCCGGCTCATGATCAGGAACAGTATCAAGATCAAATGGCGCATATACCACTACCCCCCTGCCAATACCAATGCCTGGTGCACCTGGTACACCGGTATAAACCTGTTCATGACGCTTTTCTTTTGAGCTTGCTAGCAACTCTGCTAAAGCACCTGTCGATTCTGCATGCGCAATAATTGATGCAAGTTGTGTTGCGAGTGTCACAAGAAAAGCTTCTTCTGATTCATCATAACGACGCGGTTCTTGCTGTTGCACGATCAACACACCCAACACTTGACGATGAAAAATAATTGGCGTCCCAAGAAATGCGCGATAGGCTTCTTCTTTTGCTTCTTCGACATGCAAAAATCGCGGATGTTTAGTTGCATCATCAATATTAATCGGCTCTTCACGTTCGCCCACTAAACCAATTAATCCTTTATTTAATGGCACACGGATTTTACCAACTGCATTAGGATTTAAACCTTGCGTTGCAACCAGTACATATTCTCCGTGTTGACGATCCAAGAGAAAAATAGAACAAGCTTGTGTAGCAAGTGCATTCGCGATGCGCTTTACCATAATTTCCAATGCGTCAGGAAAATCCTGCGCACCAGAAACTTCTTGGATAATATGTCGCAAAATAGTTAGCATCGCGTGTTGCGGTTCCTTTTACTTACCTTCAAATGAAGATTTGCTCGCTCCTTCTTGAGGAAGAGTCGTTCGAGAAGATTTTGTTAAAGCAATCTTGGCAAATTCTTTTAGCGCCATGACATAGACTCGACGCTTAAATGTCACGACTTGTTTTAATGGATACCAATATGACACCCATGCCCATGAATCAAATTCCGGATCATCGTTTGCCTGTAAATCGACTTTGGCATTCTGATTGGCTAAACGCAGCAAAAACCATCGTTGTTTTTGGCCAATACAAATAGGTTTAGAATGATGCCGAATTAATCGTGTTGGTAAACGATAACGCAGCCAACGACGCGTGCTGCCTAATATCTCAACATCTTCCGGATTAAGCCCAATTTCTTCTTTCAATTCGCGATACATGGTTTGTTCAGGCGTTTCATTTTCTTTCATTCCGCCTTGCGGGAATTGCCAGGCGAACATGCCTATCCGTTTAGCAAAAAAAACCTGACGGCGATCATTCACCAAAATAATACCCACTCCATATCTGTAACCTGCTTTATCAATCACTTATTGTCACCTATAATTGCAGCATTTACTGTGGCATTGTTCCAAAATATCTGAACTTCAGCAATTGGATTCCAACTAGTTATGTTATTTCAGCGCCGATTTTCTCAATTTCAACTTATCATTATCATGATTAGCGCTGCATGTTTTAGTATTTTGTATTCCTTATCTAAAGGTAGTACACCTGCCTCTCTCTATCAACTTTTTTTTGATCAAAACGAACAAATTCAGGCAATTTTATTCAATCTCAGATTGCCGCGCACACTCACTGCTTTTGTAAGTGGTGCATTGCTCGCGCTTGCCGGCGCACTCATGCAATTATTACTACAAAATCCACTCGCTGATCCTTATGTATTAGGCATTTCAGGTGGTGCTGCATTATTCACGCTCATCTTAATGTTACTTGGTGCAAGCAGCATCATATTACTGGGTGGCGCATGGCTTGGTAGTTTACTCAGCATTTTGTTGATTTTATTTTTCGCACGTAAACACCGCTTTGAACCACACGCACTACTACTTTGCGGTATCGCACTTGCTTGCGGATTTTCAGCCGGCATTAGCTTTTTACTGTTAATCAGTCCCGATGCAAACTTGCGCAGCATGTTATTTTGGCTGGCTGGCGATTTAAACGATGCACGCTATCCTTGGGATGGATTGATTATTTTATTTTTAGGTTTTTGTTTTTGTTTGATACTAGCGCCAGGCTTTAATATTTTAAGTCGCGGCATCAATGAAGCTCGCGCACTAGGATTATCGACTTCAACTTATCGTGTCATTATTTATTTTTTAAGTGCACTTTTTACAGCTTCTGCCGTCACAATGGTTGGCAGCGTTGGCTTTATCGGCTTACTCATACCCCATCTTTCTCGTATATTAATGGGCTGCGATCATCGCATTTCTTTACCGATCACCGCTTTACTAGGCGGCATGATTCTGACGATTGCTGATACCTTTGCCCGCACATTATTTGCACCACAACAACTACCGGTTGGGATTTTATTAGCGTTAATTGGCGTGCCAATTTTTCTTTGGCGATTATCGGTATGAGCCTCATTTCGACTAAAAATCTAACGATTGCGACCCCTTCACGAACCATTTGTCGCGACCTAACTCTCACTATTTTTCCAGGAGAAATTTGGGGAATATTAGGTCCAAACGGTGCCGGAAAAACAACTTTTTTGCATACACTTGCTCATCTTTTTCCAGCAAAATCTGGTGAAATTTGGCTGAAAAATTCACCGATCCAACAGCTTTCTCGCAAAAAAATCGCGCAAAAAATCGGCTTACTTTTTCAATCTACCAACGATTTTTTTCCGCAAACGGTGGAAGAATTTTGCTTAACCGGACGCTTTCCGCATCAATCTTTTTTTAAAAAAAATTCACCGCAAGATGCAAAAATGGTGACG
>AMFJ01004639.1_pt1 | contig 10915 bp, 11 predicted proteins | sample 427208 | NCBI WGS metagenome assembly AMFJ01 (sample SAMN02954298, study PRJNA114691) | groundwater metagenome | biome: aquatic; feature: subsurface aquifer; material: sediment; isolation source: subsurface aquifer sediment | place: USA: Rifle, CO | collected 2008-08
AAGCAAAAGCGTCATTTCCAGTGACAACAAGCTTTTCCTCTCCAATTTTTTTTGCTAAATAATTTAAAATTAAATCTGAATAATTTTTTTTGACCGCGTCATAACCGGCTTGGACAAACAGCTTATTAAAATTAATGACTTCATCGCCTTTTTTAGCAAATTGTTCAGAAATTAATTTTATCAATTCATTAACATCTCCTCCCAAAATACCTATCGATACCCCAAGCGCAATGGTATTTTTCATAACCGGTTGACCTTTTAAATTGATAAGAATTTTTTTAAAAGGGACGATAATTTTTTTAATATCTTCTTTCACCTCAAATTCATCTTGGTCAAAAACTACCAAGCTTGATGGAGTCAACCTATGTTTATGTTTTTCATAGGTTTCTTTATTCAAACAAACTAAAACATCAATCGAAGGATTTAGATGTGATACTTCAACATCTGCAACATGAACTTCATAGGCATTATGTCCACCACGAATAAGCGACGGATATTCAACGTAATCAAAAATGTGGTAACCGGAACGAGTAGCAATCTTCGAAAAAACAACCCCAGTCGTCATTATTCCAAAACCTGCCTCTCCGCCGATCATCCAAGTAAAATCTGTCATATTATTTCGGAAATACTCTATTCCCCTGTGCATCTTCAATAATAATGGCGGCTACCGGACAAGCTTTTGCAGATTCTATTATATTTTCAATTGTATCATTATCGACTGTGTCCAAAATTACCGCCTTGGCTTCTTTATCCAACACATAAGTTTTCGGTGAAACAGCAATGCAGGTAGCCGCTCCGATACATAAATTTCTATCTACCCAGACTTTATGGCCGGACTTTAGAACAACCGGACCTGAAGGATTCTTTTCATCTTTTAGTTTATCCATATAATCTTTATAAAATTTATAATTTTTACAACAGTTTATGCAAAGCTTCGAGCGGCAACACTGCACACTTAATTCTGTTTAATCCTAAATCTATACCTAGCATCTTAATAATAAACTTTGAATCAAGTTTTTTCAATTCTTGTTTTGACTTGTTTTTTGCATAGTCAGTTAACATTGAAGCAGATGCTTGAGATATGACACAACCCTCTCCATTAAATTTAATCTCCTTAACTTTATTTTTATAATAAATAACCATCATTTCAATTTTATCTCCACAAAGCGGATTATTAGTCAAAACAGAGTTATTTGGATGACTAATCTTCCCTTTGTTATGAGGATGGTGGTAATGATCAAGGATTATGTCCTGGTAGATGTTCATAAGATTAATACTACCAATAAATGAAAAATAAAATAAGCAAATGATTAAATAATTAAATTATTTGTTTATTTGATTATTTTAACATTTGCGTTACCTTCTTCAACCCTTCAACTAATTTTTCAACATCATTTTCATCATTATAAATATAAAAACTTGCCCTTACCGTTGCTGAAACGTTTAGGTAGGTATGCAACGGCATGGCACAGTGATGACCAGCTCGGACACAAATTCCACCATCTGCCAAAATCTGAGCAATATCGTGAGGATGAAATTTATCAAAAGTAAATGAAATTATGCCACATTTTTTTTGCAAATTTTTTGGCCCAAAAATTTTAATTGACTCATCAAATGTATCGATTAATCGATTAATCGCATAATCAGTTAATTTTTTTTCATGTTCTCTAATTTTATCCATTCCTATTTTATTTAAAAAATTTATTGATTCCTTGAAGGCAATTACTTCACCAATGGCTGGTGTTCCGGCTTCAAATTTGTGTGGTGGGTCTTTATAAGTACTCCTATTAATATAAACTTCATCTATCATATCTCCGCCATACATAAATGGATACATTTCTTTAAGTAGTTTTTCTTTTCCCCAAAGCACACCGACTCCAGTCGGCCCCAACATTTTATGAGAAGAAAAAACTACAAAGTCGGCACCCAAATCTTGGACATCAACCTTGAGATGTGGAATTGCTTGAGCCGCATCAACTATGGTAATAATATTTGGATTAATCTTTTTGGCTGTAATTATTATTTCCTTAATCGGATTAATAGTTCCCAATACATTAGAGACATACGTCAGTGCTAAGATTTTTGTTTTCTGCGTTATGATTTGTTTTAGAACTTTTAACTTTTGATTTTTGATTTTATCCAATCCCAAATCCAAATATCCTTCTTCATCGATATTAATCACTTTAAATGCCGCCCCGACTTCACCCGCCAATACTTGCCATGGAACAAAGTTTGAATGATGCTCCATGATAGTTGTGACAATTTCGTCTCCGGAATCGAGGATTTTTCTTCCCAATGAGTAAGCAAGTAAATTTAAAGACTCAGTAGCATTTCTGGTAAAAATAACTTCTTCAGATTTGTTTGCATTAATAAATTTGGAGACAACTTCTCTAGTTTCTTCAAACTCAACAGTGGCTTTTTCAGACATCGGATAAATACCCCTAAAAACATTCGCCGAATATTCTTCATAATATTCTTTTAACTTATCAATCACACCCTTTGGTTTTAGAGAAGTGGCTGTTGAGTCAAGATAGACCAAGTCTGGTTGATTTTGAAAAATCGGAAACTGTTTTTTAGAATTTTTTATATCAATCATAATATTTATGCCAAGCTTTTTCTGACCTCCGAGGTCAGAATCGATTGGCTGTATGGCTTTATTTTATCAACTATTTCCTGAATAAAGCCTGAAATATAAAGTTGTTCAGCTATTTTTTGGTTTAATCCACGGCTTTTTAAATAAAATAACGATTCTTCATTAATTTTTCCCGTTGTTGACCCGTGAGTGCAAAAGACATCATTGGCCAAAATTTCTAAAAATGGCCGAGAGTCGATATAAACTTTTTCTGATAGAATCAAATTTTTATTCTTTTGATATGCGTGAGATTTTTGTCCAGTTTTTTCTATCTTTATCAGTCCTTGATAAATAAATTTTGATCGGTCATCAAAAACACCTTTTATTAATAAATTTGATATTGAACCAGGTGCAATATGGTATTGATTTGTTTTTAACTCAAAATTATCAGATTTTTTACCAACATATAAACCAAGAATGTCCAGATTAACACCACTCGATTTAATATCGAAATCAAATTCTCCAGAGAGGTTATGAAAAAAGACAGTATAACTACCGGGCTTATTAAAAATTAATTTATTCTGCCCAGTTTTGTTTAGATCTATAAATTTCATATTTTTATCCTACGCTTCCACTCATCTCCATCCTAATTAATCTATTTAATTCAATTGAATACTCGAGGGGAATTTCTTTCACAACCGGTTCAATAAAACCATTTACCAATAAACTTTCCGCCTCCGGTTTTTTAATTCCCCGGGAAGTTAAATAAAATAATTTTTCCTCGCCTAATTTTTCGACTGTTGCCTCATGCTGTACTTCACAATCTTTTTCATTAATTCGCATGTACGGATAAGTATCTGAGCGAGATTGCTCATCCATAATTAGTGCATCGCATGAAACATAAACTTTAGAATTTTTTGCTCCTGCTGATACCGACACTAATCCTCTATACGAAGTCCTACCACCATCTTTAGAAATAGATTTTGAAATTATTCGAGATGAAGTGTCTGCGGCAAGATGATAAATCTTAGCTCCTGCGTCTTGATGTTGACCCTTAGCCGCATAAGCAATTGAAAGAACCTCTCCGTGTGCTTTTCTTCCCTTTAAAATAACACTTGGATATTTCATTGTTACCCCACTGCCAATATTACAATCAACCCATTCCATTATTCCTTCTTCATCGACTATGGCTCTTTTTGTAACTAAATTGTAAATATTATGACTCCAATTTTGAACAGTTGTATAACGGACTCTAGCCCCTTTTTTTACAAAAATTTCGACCACTGCTGAATGAAGAGAGGCGGTTGTATAAATTGGCGCCGTACAACCCTCAATATAGTGAACAAAACTTCCTTCCTCGGCAATTATTAGGGTTCTTTCAAATTGGCCAAAACGTTCGGCATTGATTCGAAAATATGCTTGCAATGGCATTGGTAATTTAACTCCTTTAGGAATATAAACAAAAGAGCCACCTGACCAGACTGCTGAATTTAACGAAGCAAATTTGTTGTCGTAGGGACTGATCAGTGTTCCAAAATATTCTTTAACAATCTCCGGATATTTTTTTAAGGCCGTATCCATATCACAAAAAATTACACCTCTTTTGTTTAATTCTCTATTTATACTTTCATAAACTACTTCCGACTCATATTGCGCCGAAACACCTGATAAAAAGTTCTTTTCCGCTTCTGGAACTCCGATTCTATCGTAGGTATCTTTAATTTCTTTTGGAAGATCAGCCCAAGAATTTACCTGCTTTTCTGTTGGCTTGATATAGTAATAAATATCATCAAAATCAATTTTTGAAAGATCAGCTCCCCATTCCGGCATTTTTCGTTTTGTAAAACCCAGATAAGCTTTCAAACGGAACTCTCTCATCCAAGACGGTTCGCTTTTTAAGGAAGAAATGTCTCCAACTGTCTTTTTCGTTAGACCTTTTTCTGCCTTAAAAATATTTTTTTCCGGCATTGAGAAACCGAATTTGTAGTCAAAATCTATTTTAGTTTGTTTTACCACTTTATAAACTTTGTGAATTTTATAACTTTATAAACTTTGATATCCGTTATTTTCTATTTCCTCAGCCAACCTATAATCCCCTTGCTTAACTATTTTTCCATTAACCATAACTAATACGACATCAGGTTTGACATACTTTAATATTCTGTTGTAATGAGTGATCAGTAGATAAGATTTTCCTTTCTTATTTTTTTCCATAAATTGAGCGATAGTTTTCAAAGCGTCCACATCAACCCCTGTGTCAATTTCGTCAAACATCAAAAATTTAGGATTGAGGACAGACGCTTGAAGCAATTCTAATTTCTTTTTCTCTCCACCTGAAGCTCCTTCATTAAATGATCTTTCCAAAAGTTCTGGTTTTATTTTTAATAACTTGGCAGTTCTTTCAATTTCCTCCCTTAACGCAAGTGGATCTTTTTTACCTGCAATAGCGGTCCTTAAAAGTGAAAATGCGCTTACTCCTGACAATGATAAAGGTGATTGAAAAGAAAGAAATATCCCAGCGTTAGCTCTTTTATCCGATTCCACATTGGTAATATCTTTTTTTTCAAATAAAATTTTTCCTGACTTAATTTGGTATAGAGGATGACCCATTAAAGTCATAGCTAAGGTTGACTTACCGGAACCATTTGGCCCCATTAAAACATAGACTTTATTTTTTTCCAATTTAAGATTTAAGTTTTCGATGATTTTCTTATCTGCGACGTTAATTGTTAGATTCTTTAATTCCAACATAAAAATTTTATTCTATTAAACGAAGTAATTTAATTTTTTTAAGTTCTTTAATTAAGACTACATTTAGTCTTTTCTTGATGAAATCTTTATGATTACATATCTTTTCAAATTTACATTCATTATTATCATCAACACAGCTACTGACCAGAACATCATTTTCAAAAATAGATAAATATTCAAAAAAGGAAATGTTTGTGATTTTTGGGGAAATCAAATAGCCGCCATTTTTTCCTTCTTTGCTGATTAATAACCCGTTTTTGACTAATTCTGCCGCAATTCGAGCTAAAAATCTTTGAGGTAAATTTGTTTTTTCGATTAATTCAGATAATTTCACAAGGCCTTTTTTCTTATAAATAAATGAGATAAAAATTAATCCGTAGTCAGATTGTTTGGTGATTGCTAACATATACTTGTGTAGTAATAGTTTAACAAAAAATAATTTTAAATCAATCTAATCAAAGACTCATTCTTGGAACTCGATCAAGTTGGTCATCGTCCTTAACAAATAAACCCTTACCTGCTTTGTAACCAGCAACGATACCAATCATTGCGGCGTTGTCTCCGGTCAAATATTTATAAGTCGGAAATAAAACTTCTCCGTGATATTTTTTTACTAAAGCTCTCATTAAATTTCGAAGTCGTGAATTGGCAATTACCCCCCCACCAATAATTAGACGGTTAATGCCTGTTTGTTTAATTGCCATTTCGGTCTTTTTGATTAACGTATCAAAAACCGCTTCCTGAAAAGAACTCGCTAGTAACTTAACCTCCGAGGTTTTATTAGGATTTTTTTTCAAAAAATAGTAGAACGACGTTTTTAAACCTGAAAAAGAAAAGTTAAGATCTTTTGATCTCAACATTGGCCGGGGGAAATTATGATTATCTACATTATCAACCTCATAGGCTAACCTCTCAAGAACTGGCCCACCCGGATATCCCAATCCTAGTAACTTTGCCGCTTTATCCAACGCTTCACCGGCGGCATCGTCGAGAGTCTGGCCGATTATTTTATATTTCAGATGATTTTCAAAAATTACAAATTCCGTATGTCCGCCCGAAATAATTAGTGCCAAATATGGAAATTTAAAATCGCTTTTTGGATTACCCTGACTGTTCTGAACAAAAGCAGAATAAATATGCCCTTCTAGGTGATTAACACTAATTAATTTTTTTTGATATTTTTTTGCCAATTCTTTGGCTTTTTTTATTCCTACTTCTAAGGCAACTGCAAGACCTGGACCCTGTGTAACAGCAATATAATCAATTGAATTTAAAAGCCCTGGATCCCCGCCTCCTCGGGGATGACAGGCACTCTCCACTACAAAATTTATTCTCTCTTCATGAGCCCTTTTGGCAATTGACGGTACAACTCCTCCCCATTTCTTATGAAGTAAAACTTGGGAATAAATGACGTTGGACAAAATTTTTCGGCCATTAGTAATGGCAACGGAGGTCTCATCGCAGGAAGTATCAATAGCAAGAATTACCATAATTTTTAACCTTTTATTATAATTTCTCTTTCTTTTTCACTAACATAATTCATCCTTACATAAACAACGTTACCCTTTTCTTTAAGTATATTAATAATCTCTCCCGCCTTCTCTCCCCACTCAAAACATAAAATGTTTCCGTGTTTTAAAAATTTTTCCAAACCTAAATGTTTAAATTCACTTTTTTCTTCAATCTGATATAAATCAAAGTGATAAAAATTTTTGTATTCATAATATATTACATATGTTGGAGAAATAATATTTTTTATACCAAGCTGTTCACCAATCCCCTTAACAAAAACTGTTTTACCAACCCCCATCTCTCCTTCAATAATAAAAATTAATGGTTTATTTTTCGCCGGTTGGCGGATTGACTTCAATATCTCTTTGGCAATATTCTTTGTTTCATCGGACGTTTTCGACAAAAATGTTTTTGATTTATAATAATTTAAGTCACCGTGACGCAAAATCTTTACGTCAGTCTGTGATAAATCAACAACTGTTGACGGTTTATTTCTTGGCAAAGTTCCCACATCAACTATTAGATCAATTATTTTTTTTTGTTTTTCCGTTAAAGTATTAAGCAGAGATTCTATAGAATAATGCGGTGACCGACCGGCTAAATTAGCAGAAGTGGCTGTAATCGGTTTCTTAAACTGATCAACCAATACTTCGATGTATCGATACATCGGTATTCTTATTCCAAGGGTTCCTGTTTCTGATTCTAATAATTTATTAACTTTATGTTTTGATGTCAAGATTAAAGTAAATGGACCGGGAAGAATTTGTTTGAGAATTGTTAATTGTTGATTGCTAATTGTTACTAAGTTACTCAATGTATTAAAGTTACAAAAAACGGAAATTGGTTTTCCAATTGGTCGATTTTTGAAAGTAATTAATTTTTTAACTGCCTGTTCGTTAGTTGCATCACATAACAAACCATAAACGGTATCTGAGGGAAAAATTATTAAACCACCTTTTTTTAGTGTATTTATTGTTTGCTTAACAACAAATTCTTTATTATCTTCGTCTAACTTTAATATTTCCATTTAATTTCTAATTTTTAATTACTAATTTCTAATCAATTTCAAATTTCTAATTTTAAAATTAAGAATTAAGATTTAAAAATTGAATAAAAATTTAAAATTTGAAATTAAAAATTATTTATCATATTTTATCAAAATTTCTGCTAAAATAGCCATTATGGCTAAGAAAAATGGTAATTTTAAAATTGCCCAATTTAAGTTCAATATAAATCTTCGCAATTTTTTCGTAATTTTTTTTACTTTTTTGTTCCTTTTTTATGCATACCGTTCTATCAAAAATGAAGTCAAGCAAGTAGCACCGGAAAAATCTATCACAACAATTGTTAAAGAAGCTAAGGATGGAAAAATCAAGAAAATTGATTTGATTGATAACAAGCTTCTTATTTATTATAAAAACGATACTTTATCAATATCTTATAAAGAAGCTGGTGAAACTTTTGTGAAAACTCTGAAAGATGCCGGAGTTAATCCGGAAAAGATTGATATTAATATAAAAGATACGCAAGGAACAACCGGTTTTGCAAATATTATTGGTAATATTTTACCAACAATACTTATGGTGGCTTTTTTTATCTTCCTTTTCCGTCAAGCTAAAGGTGCCCAGGATTCAGTTTTTTCATTTGGTCAAAATAGAGGTAAAAGATTTTCTAAAACTATGACGCACACAACATTTAATGATGTAGCTGGAGTTGATGAAGCAAAAAAGGAATTAGTAGAGATTGTTGATTTTTTAAAAAATCCAACTAAATATACAAAGCTTGGCGCAAGAACTCCAAAGGGAGTTTTATTGGTTGGTCCGGCAGGATGTGGAAAAACCCTGCTTGCTAAAGCTGTAGCTGGTGAAGCAAATGTTCCTTTCTTTTCGATTGCCGGGTCGGAGTTTATGGAAATGCTGGTTGGAATTGGAGCAGCTCGAGTCCGTGATCTTTTTGCAACTGCAAAAAAAAGTGCTCCGTCAATTATTTTTATTGATGAGATTGATGCAATAGGACGCGCCCGATCAGTTGGAATGATGCCATCACACGACGAAAGAGAACAAACATTGAATCAAATTTTAGTTGAAATGGACGGTTTTAATCCAACAGAACAAGTGGTTGTAATTGCGGCTACCAACCGAGGTGACCTACTTGATACTGCTTTACTTAGACCTGGAAGATTTGATCGACGCGTCATTGTTGATTTTCCAGACGTCGAAGGCCGAAAAGCAATTGCTAAGATTCACGCCAAAGGTAAACCGTTTGATGAATCTGTTAATTGGGACCGGGTCGCCAGAAGAACCGTCGGTTATTCCGGAGCCGATTTGGAAAACATGTTAAATGAAGCGGCAATTTCGGCGGCAAGAGCGGCTCGGGAAAAAATTAGCATGGAAGATATTGAAGACGCCGCTACCAAAGTCAAACTTGGTCCGGAAAAAAAACGTCTTCAGTCGGATATGGATAAAAAATTAACTGCTTATCACGAAGTCGGGCATGCGGTCGTTTCTCATTTTTTACCACATACCGACGCAGTTCATAGAATATCAATTGTCTCTCGAGGAATGGCATTGGGCTATACTTTAATCCCACCAGGAAAAGATAAACTTCATGAAACGAAAACTAATTTATTGGAACGAATTGCAGTGATGATGGGTGGAAGAGCTGCCGAAGAAGTAATTTTTAATGAAATAACTACCGGAGCTTCAAACGATTTTGATCAAGCAACCCAAGTTGCCAAAGCCATGGTAGTTGAGTATGGGATGAGTTCTCTCGGACCAATTAACTTTGGTCCAACTCGTGATGTAACCGAGTGGGGAAAAACTTATTATGAACAAAATGTTCTTTCTCAGGAAGTAATGAATAATATTGATGCAGAAATAAAAAAAATTATTATGACTGCTTATAATCAGGCGATTACAATTGTAAAATCAAAGAAGAATTTGATGGATAAAGTTGCTGAAGTCTTGATTAAAAAAGAAAGCATTGATCAGGATGAGTTTGAGAAAATAGTGGGGAAAAAACAAATAACAAAATAAGATACGAATCTACAAATTAATCCTAATCAACGAATAAAGAAAAGTAAATATTTGTAGATTAGTATACATTCGTAGATTGGGATCATATTTATGAAAACTCTTTTGTTAATCGATGGCAATGCCATCATGCATCGTGCCTATCACGCTCTGCCTCCATTTAAAGCAGCCGATGGAACACCGACCAATGTTGTATATGGATATCTTTCTATGCTTAATAAAGTCGTCGTGGATTTCAAACCTGACTATTTAATATCTTGTTTTGATACCCCCAAAGCTACTTTTAGAAATAAAATGTTTAAAGAATATCAGAGCCAAAGACCAAAAATTGATGATGACTTTATTGTTCAAATTCCATTGGTTAAACAAGCGCTTGATTCTGCTGGAATCGAAAGAATGGAAAAGGATGGATATGAAGCCGATGATTTAATCGGTACTATAACTAGAATTTTTGAAAATAGTAAATTTAGAGTTGTCATTCTTACCGGGGATAAAGATATTTTCCAATTAATAACTGATAATGTTTTTGTTGCTGCTCCCCAACTTGGGTTAGCTAATATAAAAATTTTTGATAAGTCTGAAGTAGAAAAAAAACTTGATGTTTTACCAAATCAAATTATTGAATATAAAGCTTTGGCAGGTGACCCATCTGATAATTATCCTGGTGCTTCAGGGATTGGACCAAAAACCGCTTCTAAACTAATTCATGCCTTTGGAACAGTTGAAAACATCTATAGAGATATTGATAAGGTTGATTCAGAAAAAGTTAAGGAAATTTTAAAAAAAGAAAAAGATAGTGTCTTGATTTCCAAGAAATTAGCAACAATTATGACTAATGTTGAAATCAATCTTGACATAGAGAAACTAAAATTTAAAGGTTTTAATAAAAAGTTGATCGATTTTCTGATACAGTATCAGATGAACACGTTAACCAAAAGAATTTTCAGTATAAAAGTTATCGAAAAAAAAGAGGAAACAAAAAATAAGGTTGATCAAATTGGTTTGTTTTAGTGTCATCCCCTCGTAGGAGGGGATCCAGACTAAAATC
>AMFJ01007626.1_pt1 | contig 10906 bp, 14 predicted proteins | sample 427208 | NCBI WGS metagenome assembly AMFJ01 (sample SAMN02954298, study PRJNA114691) | groundwater metagenome | biome: aquatic; feature: subsurface aquifer; material: sediment; isolation source: subsurface aquifer sediment | place: USA: Rifle, CO | collected 2008-08
TATTCTCAACGAGGTTTTCAACCCATGCTAAAATTCAGCTTTAAGGAGAAAAGAATGACTGTTTTAACATTATTTGTATTATCAGCAGCTGTTATTTACGTTTATACATATAAATCTCCTACTCCAGTCAGAATTTATATCAAAACAAACGATAAAAAATAAAAAAACAGGGATTTAAAATCCCTGTAAATTAAGTGAGATGGTTAGGTGTTTTAACTAATATAATCTAATAAAGAGAACTGTACGACTTTAGCACTAACAGATAGAGAAGATTGCAGAGCTGTTTCTTGAAATTGCACATCTGATATAGCTTTAGCTAAATCAACATCTTCCAGACTTGATTTTCTTTTTGTATAAGAAATATTGTCTTCTTCTAATTTATTTTTTGTCATTTCAAGTCTTGAAAGAGTTCCTCCTATTTGTGCCTGAGCATTAAGCAAAGTATGTAGATCTGTTTCAAGATCATCTATCTTGGTTCTTATATTCTCATAATTAGTAGGAACTGCTTCTAATTCCTGGCTTAAAGTTGTAAGTGTCTGTATAAGCCCACTTCCTGTCATTACAGGTGGTGGTCCCGGAGCTGATTCATAATATTGTCCAAAAATTGCATCACCGGCTAAATTTAAATCAATAGTTACTCCTTTTGTTATTTCAACTTGTCTTTGATAATTTCCTGCTGATGGTGTTCCCATATATTGAATTTGATCCGTGCCTACTGTTTGAAAAGGAGCGTCTTCAGTAACCAGACCTCCATATATGTATTTACCGCCAAATTTTGTATTTCCCAGATCCTTAACTGTATTTATTAATTGCTCTATTTCAAAATTAATAGCTGCTAATTCATTTGGACCACTGCTTAAATTTGAAGCCTGTACAGTTAATTCTCTTGCCCTGTGTATAACATCAACAGCGCTTAGTATTGCTTTATCTGTAATTTCAAGTTCTGATTCTGCTTGTTTAATGTTTTTAACATAATTATCTATCTGAAAAAGAGAAGATCTATCGGAAAGAATACTCATTGCACTTGTTGGGTTCTGAGAAGGTTTTGTTACTAGCTTCCCAGAAGATATTTGCTCTTGAAGTTCGTATAATTTTGAGCGATTTGTTAATAAATTATTAATAATAACATCACTCATTGATCTATTTGTTACTCTTGTAAGGATCATCCTTTTTATCTCCTCTTATTTATTAATAAGATTATCTTGCAAGACCTATAATTTGCTCTAAAGCTTTATCCATAACATTAAGAACCTTTGCAGATGCTTCAAAAGCTCTTTGAAATCTAATTAAATCTGTCAATTCTTCATCTAAATTAACACCTATTGTTGCTTCTCTTCTACTGTTAATTTGCTGAACAATTGTACCTTGTGATGTGTAACTATCCTGAATACTTTTTATCTGAATTCCTAACTTTCCAATAACCGAGTTTAAAAAAGATTCTGTATCAGAGCTACCAAGGGTAGCTATTTTAGTGTTTCTAAGTTGCGCTAATACAAGAGCATTACCGCCATCACCAGTTTCATTAGCTGCTGAAGTTGCGCTTGCAGCTGCAACTTTAAAAGCATCATTAATAACATCCTGATTAAGAGTTATATTACCAGCTGTCATATTGGCATAAGTTGCATTAGTAACTGCATTTGATTCTACAAAAATATCAAATGGAACTGCAGATACAAGCGCCAGGGTGTTTGGGGTAACAGATGTATCTATATATTGACCGCCTTGATGTATAGTGTTTACTTGTGTTGCAAATTCCTGAGCTAATGTATTTAAACTTGATAATGTGTTATAAATATTTAGCTCGTTAGCATTAGATCCCCCCATTTGGAGAATTCCACCTAATTTACCTGATGTTATCAAGGAGTTTGCATTTGCTACAATATCAACAGCTGTAGAATCTACTATTTTAACTGTAGCTGGATTATTTATATCTCCTGCTACTACATCAAAAAAGCCAACCTGTTCTCTACCTGTAACTAAATTTGTACTGCCTAGCGATACCGTTACAAGATTATTTGCCCCCTGTGTTACGTTAATAGGAATATATTCAGAAATTCTATCAAGTAAACGGTCTCTTTCATCTAAAAGACCATTTGGTGTTGTACCTTGAGCTGTAGAAGTACTAATTGTTTTATTTAAGTCTGCTAATGCTGCAAGTTGAGTATTTAAATCATCAACTGTTAAAGCAACTTTACTTGTATCAAGTGTGGATGGATTAGTTATATCACCAACCAGATTATCTCTTAATTGATCTAACCTGTCATAAGTCAAATTGAATCTATTACATAAGTCCATTGCTTTTTGTATAAAGTCATTTCTAATAATAGAATCTGTCGGATTAATACTTAATTGATGTGCTGCATTATAAAATTCGTTAAATGCACCACTTATACCAGTTTCACCAAGTTCATTAGATATGTCTTCGATTAATGTTGCAGTTTCATTTAATTCTTTATAGAAATTAAGACTGGTACTTTCTCTTCTATAATATGTATCCAGATAAGCATCTCTATTTCTTGAAATACTATCAATAATCGCCCCGCCGCCAGATTGAGCTGCATTCATAGGTATGCTTGAGTCAGAAGATGATATTATGTTTTGTGAGAGTTCTAGTCTTTGTTTACTGTATCCCGGAGTATTAATATTGGCAATATTGGAGTTAATCAAGTTAAGAGCAGCTTGATTTAACAATAAAGATCTATGTGAATTAAAAATTCCAAATAAACTTGATGTCATTTTTTTACCCAATCTCCCAAAATTAATTAAAAATAATTTTTTTAATATCTATGCTTCGTGAATTACAGAACTTACTCCTGTATTATTTGGATTATTATTTGCTTTACCCAATTTATTATAAGCTGATGCTTCAGGTATAATAACATTGGCAATAGATGTAATTGAAAACTCAAGTATTCTAAGAGAATGTTCTATTAGTTGAGCATTAATATTGTTTTGTCTGCGTATATTTTCAGCCAGATTTTTTAGTTTTAATCTTAAGCCTGATATTTTTTCTGCCTTATCTTCTTCCTCTATTTTTTCAATAATTTCTTTTAATGTAAGATTTTCACTTCCAAATCTTGAGTTAATTTTTGCTCTTCTTGTTCCTAATTTCTCTGTCTCTGAGCCAAATTTCTCAATTTCATAATCAATATTCTTTAATTTCTCAATATCACCGCTAACTAAACTGTCTTTTTTCTCAAGAATATATCTTTCCAGTTTAGAATAAGCCTCTATCTCTTGATTTAAAGCTTCTTCAAGTTCTAATAATTCTGTTTTCATATCTCACTCCTTTGATAAGAGTTAATTAATTTCTTTGTTTACCCGATCTGATCTACTAAAATGCTTCTACCATAACGCATTGCGTAGTTTATATCTTCATCATTAATATCAATATTTCCATACTTATTTGCGTATTCTTTTATTTCATTTATATATCCTGCTTTTTTTGAAGTTGGTTCACTTTCTGCCTGTTGTATATTATTTCTTGCATTATTAATTGCATTTTGACTCTCTTGAGATAAGGATACTTTTACTTCAACATCATCTATAACTTGATTGCCAGGTGAATTTAAAGAGGCTTTTATAGCATTTTTAAAAGCCTGCGTAGCTCTTAATATCTGAAGTGAACTTACATCTGAAATACCGCTTACCATTTATACCATCTCCCTAATTGTTCTTAAATTTTATTGATACTCTTAATACTTTAGTTGTTAACTTAAGTTATTGATGTTATCACTAGATTCTATCCTTCATTTGCTGATAAATTTGTTCTGCGAGCCCAAATGAGGTTGTTGGACTTGAAGCTATATTTTTTGCCATCTCATCATTTAACATTGATTTAAATATATCTTCTGCTTGTCCCCCATGAAAAAGCTCTGATTTTTGAACTGTTTTATCCATAACTTCAAATAATTGTTTTACGAATACTGCTTCAAACTCACTTGCAGCTTGTTTTAAAGCCTCCTCTTTCATGTCTTTTTGTCCACTTAAACTGGAAAACTTTTCCATATTTGATATTTTTTGATTTTGCAAGTTAAATCTTGCCATATTCATATCTATTGGATTCATTATTCCTCTATCCCCTTAGTTTTAGATGATTTCTAAACTTGCCTGTAAGCTACCTGCTTCTTTTAAGGCTTGTAATATTGATATAAGATCATATGGTGATACCCCTATTGTGTTTAATGATGTTACAAGATCATTTAAAGAAGTATTAGCTGGAACTTCAATGAGTCGCCCCGGTTGTTTATTAACTGTAATATCACTATTTTGAACTATGGCTGTTACTCCCTGAGCAAATTCATTTGGCTGAGAAACTTCATTTCTGGTTGTAACAGTAACTGTTAAATTACCATGAGCTACTGCAGCAGGAAGAAGTTTAACATTACTACCTATTACAATAGTTCCCGTACGTTCATTTATTACTACTTTTGCTACTGCATCACCACTTTGAACAGTTAAATTTTCTAAGATAGATATAAAGCCAATTCTATCATCTGCAAACCTGTCAGGAAGCATTATTTGAATGGTACTTGCATCTATAGCTTTAGCAGATGCTATATTTTCATTTACAACTTGAGACACTCTAGCTGCCATGGTGAAATCAGGTCTGTTTAATATTATTCTAATTCCGGTTTCATCACCTATATCAGTATTTATATCTCTTTCAACAATAGCCCCGTTTGGAATTCTGGCTGATGTTGTAATACTTGTTCTAACACTGCTGCCTGCAGAAGATACATCTGTACCGCCTGTACTAATAGGACCTTGAGCTACCGCAACAACTTCTCCATTTGGTGCTACTAATTGAGTTTGAACAAGTACTCCGCCTTCTAAACTCTTTGCATCAGCTAATGATGAAACTGTTACATCTATTTTATCGCCAATTTTAGCAAATGCAGGGATATTTGCTGTAATAATAACTGCTGCCGCATTACCTTTTTTAATATCATTACTGCTATTAATTACCATGCCAAGATTCGAAAGTAATGCCTGATTGGTAATCTGTGTTGATTTACTGTTATCACCTGTTCCAGGAAGACCAACAACTACTCCATATCCAACAAGCTGGTTATCTCTAATACCTTCAATATGAGTAATATCTTTGATTCTTACTCTTCCAGCCTGAGCTTCCAAAGCTGTAAAATTTAAACTCATTAATGCTGTTATTAATAATAATGCTAAATATCTCATCCCCAAATCATCTCCGTTTAGTGTGTTCTAATTAATTAGAATAAATATCTAAATATCTTGTTTACCGTACCTTCTGAATCAGACCTTGATACTGTACCTTTTCCAACTACTGCCATTTGTAAATTTGCTACCAGGGTTGAATCTATCCTTCCTTGATTATCAAGTAATCTTGGATCAATAATTCCACTTACTACTATATCTACTCTTTCACCGGCATTCACTGCTATCTTTTTACCTTGAACCACAAGATTTCCATTAGGTAATATCTGAACCACCTGTGCTGTTAGAGTATCTTTAAATTTCGATGTTCTCGTTAAACTTGTTTGATTTTTAGTTTCAGAACCACCGCCAAATTCATCCATGTTTGGTATTTGATCGTTTGGAAGAAATTTTTTGATCTTATTTGGTAAAATTGTGTTTAAAGTAGCTGAGAAATTGTCTGTTGTATCTGATGATTTTTTAACATTAAGTTGTACATCATCGGAAGTCGTAACTTCTTGATCTATCAAAATAGTCACTAAATCACCGATATTCTTGGCTCTAACTGTACTGAATAAAGATCTTGGCTGTATAGTATAAACATTTTGAGCTACGCCTGTTCTAAATAAAGATTCAGCATATACAGGCCCCGTAACTGTATTAATTATTATTAGTGTTATTAATGTTTTTGATAATTCTCTTTTCATTTTTTATCCCTATATATTTACCTGAACGGTATTTGCGCTTATAACTTTACCTATGTAATCTTTTTTGTATCTATTATTTCTAACTCTTATGTAATCACCAATTTTTCCATCATCAAGAGCTTTAGCTGACATTGTAATTGTGATTTCTGAAGATTTAAAAATTACAGAAACAGGACTGTTCTTCATAACAAGGGGTGTTTTTTCCACATATCTTGTATCTATAATATCTCCGGGCTTAAATGTTTTCTTAGCAAAACAGTTATAAGGTGAAAAATCTTCTCTTGCTGCATTTTCTGCCATTAAACCAAGTTCTTTTTTCTCAAGTGTAAGATTAGAATTTGATAAACTTTTACCTCTGCTTATTACATCCTGAGCAACCCAGACTTTGTCATATACTGATAATTTTAATGGTGCCCCAAATGATTTAGCCTTTTGACCATTAACTAAAATCTCTACTCTGGCTACTGTAAGTGAACTAAAATACTGTAGATTAATATTTGTAACTACATCTACCTTTCCATCAGGTACTTCTATTGTTTTATAAGGTAAACTTGTTACTTCTACTTCTACTTTTCCACTTACCGTTGAACTAACCTGCTCAACTACATCTTTTTTAATTTGTTTAATAATAAAATGAGAATCTAAAACAGCAGCGTTAACTTTTCCAATATTAGTTATTAGAAGAGCTAAACTTATAACTGCTGTTTTAACTAGCTTTCTCAATTACCCCAATCCCCTTGTTTTATTACTTTAAATTATTTATTAGCCGATACGATTAGTTGTTTTAAGCATATTATCTGAAGCTGTAATTAATTTAGAGTTAACCTCGAAAGCTCGTTCTGCTTGTATTAAGTTGATTAATTCTTCAACTACCTGAACATTGGAACCTTCCAAGAATCCTTGTTGTACAGTACCAAAGCCTTCTTGACCTGCTGTACCTTGAATAGCAGTACCTGAACCCGAAGATTCAGAATAAAGATTTTTACCTAAGGCTTCTAAGCCAGCAGGGTTAGCAAATTTTGTAAGTTGTAATGTGCCAACTTCTGTTTGTGCTGTATCTCCGGCTGTTTTAATTGAAACTCTTCCATCAGGTGTAATGGTTATATCTGTAGCATTTGGAGGTATGGTAATTTGTGGTTGAATAATATAACCATCACTTGTAGTTAACTGGCCATTACCATCTATTTTTAAACTACCGTCACGAGTATAAGCAACAGTACCATCATCTCTTTGTACCTGTATAAACCCATCTCCTTCTATAGCTACATCAAGTTTATTTCCAGTAGATTTCATAACACCTTCAGTAAAAATTCTGTTTGTTGCAGATGTTCTTGTTCCTAAACCTATTTGTATACCTACTGGTTGATTTGTACCTTGAGCTCCCTGAGCACCGGGTGCTTTTAATGTTTGAGAAAGCAGATCCTGAAATTCGGTTCTGACTTTCTTGTAACCGGTAGTGTTAACGTTGGCCAAATTGTTGGAAATAACGTCAATATTTATTTGTTGTGCTATCATACCTGTTGCTGCTGTGGTTAAGGACCTTAACATATCAAACCTCCAACCTTATTAAGTCTTAATTAATTATCTTTTTATACGTCCTACTTCATTTACAGTCTTATTAATACCTCTGGTTACTGTCTCTATATTCTTTGTTAATACTTCATATGCTCTCATTGCTTCTATAGATTTAATCATCGATTCTATAACATTAGCGTTTGATGATTCTAAAGAACCCTGAGTGATTTGGTAATTCTCCGCATCTTTAACGTTGTCCTCGTTTACAGGTTTAAATAAAGAATTACCCAGTGTTTTTAATTGACTTCTATCATTAAAATCAACTACTTTTACCTTATCTACAATTTCTTTGTTTATTTCCAGATCACCATTACTAAGAATTTTTAATTTCTTAGGATCAAAATTATTACTATTCACACTTAAAGGATTTCCTGATTCTCCAAGTACAGGATACCCGTCAAGAGTCGTAATACTTCCATCTTCACTTTTAATAAAATTTCCGTTTCTGGTATAAGCATCACCATCGGGTGTTCTAACAACAAAGAATCCGTCTCCTTGTATTGCTAAGTCCAAAGGGTTTCCTGTTGCTTTTACACTTCCCTGTCTAAAATCAAAAGTTGTTGAATCTAAAACACTTCCTGCACTGACAATACCTGGAGATTCATTGTTTTTAAAACCTTGAGCCGCATCAATTTTACTAACTTCCAGATTTTCAAGATTTTTAAAACTGGCTAAAGTTTGCTTAAAACCAGGAGTATTAATATTAGCTAAATTATTTGCAATAATGTCATGATAGTGAGTTAGACTCACCATCCCGGTTGCAGCTATATCTATTCCCCTTACCATCTTTTTTACTCTCCCCAGATTTTTATTTAGTTACCGGAAAATTGTTTTTGATATTCCAGAACTCTTTTTACGTAATTTTGAGTCTCATTATAAGGAGGTATCCCTCCGTATTTATTTACTGCACCAGGTCCTGCATTATACGCTGCTAGAGCTAAATCAACTCTTCCATTAAACCTGTCCAGCATATTTCTTAAATATTTAGTACCACCGGCTATGTTTTGCTCTGGATCCATAGGATCCTCCACCCCTAAAACTCTTGCTGTACCAGGCATTAATTGCATTAAGCCTAAAGCTCCAACAGGGGATTTTGCTTCAGGATTAAAACCTGATTCTGCCTTAATTACAGCTTTTACTAAGTTTCCATCAAGATTGTTTTCTTTTGCGTATTTTTGAATTATTGAATCTACTTCTGTCTTAGGTGTATTAACTGCATGTGAAAATGGTTGTATAAATATTTCTTTTGGTAAAACAGCTTCAGTCTGGTTTAAAGTCTGTTTTAAAACTTCCTTAAAACCAGCATCTTCTCTTGGGGCAATATTATCCAGTTTATTGAAAAACGATTCTAACTGGTTTATACGCCTTAAGGTTATTTCTAAACCGTTAAGTTCCATATTACCAACCTATTCTCACTCACCAAGCCTAAGGATTTAACCTAATTTTTGTTATACTTTCCCAAGACTATAATTAAATTACTATATATGAATGACCTTTATCATCCACCCTTTGATGTATCTAAAAACTCTTATCCCTATAAACCAATAGGTTTAAACCTATTAAAAAATACTCCGTTCAACTGATTTTTTTAGTATTTAATTATTTTTGTTTTTTAAAACTTAATATTTTATTTTGTTTTTTAATAAAAAAAGATAAAATATTAAGTATCGGGGGAGAAAAAACAAAACAGGAAAGATTATTTATACTATGAATAACAATTTTGATGATATGGAAATTATTATAAACAGGCCTACTGCTATACAAGAGAGATTAAATCTCGTATCAAGCCATATGTATAAACAATATAAAGAATATAAAGAAGCTGCAGATAATACAACAAAGATGTTTTACAGAATTCTTCGTGATATGGAAGAAGTTACAGAAAGTTTAAAAGAAAATTTCACAGCAAGAGGAGTTCCTGAATCTCAAATATTTTGCCAGACAGATGCTGATAAATCAGTAGGGATTCTAAGTATTCTCTGGCATTCTATAAGTTTTACCACCAGAGGTAATACAAAGCCACAGGCATTATTTAGAAATGAAAATACTCCTTTATTTACAGGTAGAATTCTGGCTCTTAGTGGTGATTTTCTTGATGCTTCACTTGATATTCAGGATCAGGAGTACCCCGGTATTTTAACCTGTGAAATAGCCTCACTTTATGTACCTGCTGATACATTAACTCCGGCTATTTTAAAGATAAAACACCTTGGTAATCAGGAATTTTATTTAAATCAGGTAGATGCACCAAAACAGTTTTTATTAAAAGTAATAGAAATCATTTGTGGCGGTGGAATTTACCACGAAGACGGTTTTGATTTTGAAGAAGAATAACTTTTATTTGTCTTTTTCTTCTTTATCTCCCAGTGATTTTATATATTCTTTAAGTTCTTTCATTCTTTGTAATTGTATATCTCTAATCTTTTTACCATATCCAGGGTCTTGAAATTCTTTATATAGTTTTATAGCATTATTAATTGATTTTTTCACAAATTCATTTACTGTTAATGATTCTTTTCTTGCAGAACAGCCCACATATTTAGAAGTCTCAAGCAGAGAAGCATCGTAAGGAGTAAATTTTAAAACACAATCTTCCGGTAATTTGTTTTTTATTTTTTGTTTTAATTCTGGAGTTAGTGCTTTAGATATGGCTTCTTTATCTCTGCAATTCTGATCTATTTCAATTCTTCCTGTAAAATTTTGAATTAAGCCTAATTTATTTAACACTTTCAATTTTCCTTTTTATGATTTTTTAATTTTTTTATTAATACACGAACTCATTAATAAACCGGTTTCGTGTATTTCTTTAACATATTCACGATTTTGTAAATTTTTATGAAGGTTTAGAATTTTATTTACATAGTTTCTTACAAATTCTTTAACTGGTACTGATTTTTCTCTATTAGTAGTATAAAAACCAATGAAATCAATTTTATTAGGACTACTGAGAGGACTACTTAAAACAGTTCTATCAGGATTATAGTTATCAGAAATTATAAGCTTACAATCATTAGGGGTATTAAATTCTATAACCCAATCTTTAGGTAATTCTTTTTCTATCCTTTTTTTTAAGTTTGGGGTTAAAGCTTTAGATACTGTTTCAAAAGTTTCTCCTCTGTTTAAATACTCTCTGGCAACTTCTATTCTACCTTTAAAGCTTTGATTTGATCCTAATTTATTTAACATTTTAAAGACTCCCTTTATTTAACTATCAAACTAAATAAAAAAGAAAAATAAAAAAAGTTGTTAGCAATGAATTATTTTATTTATCCTGAATATTTACAGGAAGGACAGAGGGTTTCATGATTAGGATTATAGTAGTTTACAGGCATTCCACACTGTTGTAAACAGTGGATATCCTTTATTATAAACTTAACAATCTGTCTTCTTGTTTAGATGAATCAAAACAGTTTTTAATGAATTAACCCCGATGCAGAGCATACGGGGTATCT
>AMFJ01026591.1_pt1 | contig 10904 bp, 8 predicted proteins | sample 427208 | NCBI WGS metagenome assembly AMFJ01 (sample SAMN02954298, study PRJNA114691) | groundwater metagenome | biome: aquatic; feature: subsurface aquifer; material: sediment; isolation source: subsurface aquifer sediment | place: USA: Rifle, CO | collected 2008-08
GCGAATCCCATTGCATGAGATGTTCTTTTGGAGCTTTGAGCCAAAGTGCGAAGTCCGCTGGATTTTTTTTATCCGGATGCGGCTCGAGCCTTATGCCTGTTTTGATTTTATCGAGAGTATTGCCGGAAAGTTTTCCATATTCTTTGAATTTTTTCACTTCAAAAAAAACGTTTCCGTTTGACTCATACGCCAAGCCTTTTTTGATCAAAATTTCAATTATTTCAATCATCTCTTGAATATGTGCAGTCGCTCTCAGATACTTGTGGGCGGGTTTTATGTTGAGTTTTTTTCCATTTTTTAAAAAATCATCCGTGTAAAATTGCGCGATCTCTTCTGGTTTTTTTTTGTCTCTTTTGGCCGCTTTTATCATTTTATCCTCTCCGTCAGTGTCTGCGTCGCCGACGAGATGCCCGACATCTGTAATATTCATAATGTGTTTGACTTCATATCCGTTGTATTCCAAAACTCGGCGCAGAACATCCGCCATTATGTACGCGCTGAAGTTTCCAATGTGCGCAAAAAAGTACACAGTCGGTCCGCAAGTGTACATTTTTACTTTGCCCTTTTCTATAGGTTTGAAAACTTCTTTATGTTTTCCGAGCGTGTTGTAGATATTCACGATGCTATGAATTAATTATAGATTTATTTGGCATGCGCCATACGTCAATTGGTCATTGACATAACATTTAAAAATATAGGGGTCAGGAAAGACAGATGTTGATTTTTAAAAAACAATTTTTGGCTGCTTTTGCTTTTCCATCACAGCCATTTTTTCGCCTTGAAAATTATGAAAAGTATTGTGGCAACGATTGCCATTCCCAAAATGATAAACCAGAAACTTAATGGATTCATGTGCATCTGGAAGGGAAAATATTGGAGATTCATGCTGTAAATGGATGTGATAAGCGTCATCGGCAAAAAAATAGCGGAGAACATTGTCAGTGTCAAGATTATTTTCTGGGTTGTGTTATTCATGAGCGACTTGTTCGTGTCATGTAGAACTTCGACTGTGTCTCGATGATTTTTCAGTTCTTCAATTAGCCTTGTGCTCTCTTCGGTCAAATCGTCGAAATATGTGTTTTGGAATCTTTTTGGTATTGAAGAAATCTCTTTGTCTCTCAATTCCATCAGCGCGAGGTGTTGGGGCTTTACCATTCTGTAAAAGTCGATTATGTTTCGTCTTATTATTGAAATTTCTTCGACCATTTTCTTGTGTCTTTTTTTGAAGATGTGTTTTTCAAGACTGTCAACGTTCTCGGCAATATGATCAAGCATGGGATGAGTGTACCTAAAAATTTTCTTAAGAAGCGTGTATAGAAGTTCGTGAGGTTTTTCTGCGTCGAGCTTGCCATTTTTGAACAAGTCAAAGATTTCATTTATCGTTTTTAGCTGGTTTCTATGCACAGTAATGAAATAGTTTTCTTTTATGAAAATATCGATTTCGGATGGGATTATTGTTCTTTCTTTTCTGTTGTAGACTGGAAAGCGAAGTATAATAAAAATATAGTCTTCCCTTAGATCCACTTTTGCCATTTCGGTATGAACTAAAATGTCTTTCAGGTCAAGCTCGAGGATTTGAAAGTTCTTTCTCAAATAAGCCACATCTTCTTTGTTTGGTTTTTCAATATCCGTCCATATTATATGTTGTTTCTCTATTTTTTTTACAGACATCTTTTTAAAAATTAAGGCATAGAATTCTCATTAAATATAGCATTTTTAAAAAAGTGAGTCAAAATCTGTAGCAGAATACAAAAAATTAACAATTAATTGAAGAAGTGCTATAATAAATAAGTATCAGCTTTCAAGCAAGGCTGTCTTTTGGCTAGCTTGCAGGATGGGAATCTAATTTTGCCAGAGATGAATCTGGCTACGATGGCAAACCTCTGGTTGGCATTTTTAACTTTAATAAAACACATGACTAAAAAAAATGATAAAACGCAGTCAATTGAAGATTTATTGGGGGCTAGAAAGAAGGAGCAGGCTCGACGAGAGGGTATTTCTATGGAAGATATTAAAAAGCAGGAAACTTCTTTAAGTAATGTTTCAAAAGATGTTGAAGGCGTTCGTGGTGAGGGAAAGGTTGTTTCCGAAGAAGGCATGGTGGAAGATATATTTGAAGATAAAGGAGCTCCTTCACCGCTTGATAGAGGTAAATTGGATATTTCCAAGGAAGATATAACAGGGAAGAGAGAGAAAGCTGGGATTCCCAAAAAGCCTGAAGTGACCAAGGTATCGGAAACAATGCCCCAAGTGCCGGAAACCATTGAAGAATCACTTGGAACTTCTTTGGATTCCCGAACTAAGAAAAAAGAAAAGGTCTCCGAGCGGACCAAAGGCGAGGAGAAAATTGCGCCGAGCGGAGTTTCTCGGCAAACGGCAAAAGCCACGGCTGGACCAGTGCAGGTTTCTGACGATGATTTGCAAAACATTCTGAATTTGCCGCAGGATAAGCAGATTAAAATGCTGGTTGAGATCGTCATGAAGGATGGACTTGAGAAGGCGATTGAAACTATCAGAAAGATGAACGAACCATACCTTTATGATTTATTGCATGACACGCTTGTGGATGAACTTTATATGAAACTCAAGGGGCCTAGGACGTGAGTAAAAGCTAATTACAAAATTGTCTGTTTGATATTTTTTTACAGTTTGAAGTTTGCAAAATTTTTGGATTCAAGATTCTGAAAGCAGAATTTAGATATTGATACTTCAAGTTTGATTTTTATGGGAATTATTTTTGTAGAAAAAATTTCGGAGAATCCCGCGTGGATTGCGGGGCTCGCTTTGGTCGGGATCGTTTTGATTGCGGCTGGTCTTGTTTTGCTTTTTATATATCGAAAAAAAGTCACCGTTCATGAGCTCTTGGATACAGTTTTACTGCTGGTGACAGTTCCTAAGGAGGTTTCTGAAAAAGAAGAAGAAGCCAAAAAACAGGAGAAGGAGTTGATATCAGTTGCCGAGCAGATGTATTCAGGATTGGGGTCGCTTCTTTCCCAGAAAATGCCGTTTCTCACTCCAAAAATCCATTTTACTCTAGAGCTTGCTTCGTACAAGAAAGAAATATTTTTTTATGTAAATACTCCGAGAAAATTTAAGGATTACATAGAAAAGCTGGTGCATGCGCAGCATCCCAAGGCTGTTATTGAAATAGTGAAGGATTACAATATTTTTTTTCCAAGAGGCGTTGCATCTGCCGCTCAACTGAAACTTAGGAGTGATTCGATGATGCCGATCAGGACTTACCAAAAACTTGAGTCAGATCCTCTCAATTCTATGACCACTATTTTAAGCAAGCTGGGCGATGATGAGGGCGCGGTCATACAGGTTGTTTTTAGAATGGCTCCAAAAACATGGCGTATGAAGGGTCTTAAGTTTGCCCATAAAATGGTGGAGGGCAAACGTCCTCTTGGTGCAGCTTTTAGCGATACGCTTTCTGGAGCGGGACAGGCTTTTGGGAGAGAGCTGGGAAGCGTATCAAAAACTGGCGAGCAGATTCGGGAATCTATGGAAAGAGAAAGAATGGAGGAAGAGAAGCTTGGGCGGCTAAGCCCGCTTGAGGAAGAAAAGGTCAAATCAATTGAGGAGAAGGCAAACAAGACAAGCTTTGAAACAAAAATTAGGATAGTCACTTCTTCCGTTGATAAAGAATCCTCGAAACATCACCTCGACAATATTTTAAACGCCTTTTCCCAGTTTGATGTTCCTGAATTAAATGGTTTTATACCAACTAGAATTTTTAGCGAGCGGAAGATTATAAATGATTATGTGTTTAGAAAATTTGGTGGGAAAGCCAAGATGATTCTAAACACTGAAGAATTAACTAGCATATATCATCTGCCGATCAGGACCACAGAGACTCCGAGCATCAAGAGGCTTGAAGCGAAGCAGGCACCGGCGCCCGCAAGCACGCCGCGAGAGGGAGTTTCTTTGGGGCTTAACGTTTATCGCGGTCAGAAGAAGGATGTGAAGATTAAGGACGAGGACAGAATGCGTCACATGTACATCATCGGACGAACCGGCACGGGCAAGTCTGTTCTTTTGGTGAATCTTGCTCTTTATAATATAAAAAGGGGAGACGGAGTTTGTATTGTTGATCCGCACGGCGAACTTGTGGAGGATCTTCTCCAGCACATTCCCAAAGAGCGCGTGGAGGATATCATAATTTTCGATCCGAGCGATGTTGAAAGACCGCTCGGGCTCAATATGTTAGATTACGATCAAGAGCATCCTGAACAGAAAGATTTTGTTGTTGCTGAGATGATACGTATTTTTGAAAAGCTCTTTCCGCCAGAGATGATCGGGCCGATGTTTGAACATTACATGAGGAACGTTATGCTGACTTTGCTTGAAGACAAAGAAAATCAAGGGACGATTACGGACATTCCCAGAATGTTTACGGATGAAGCTTTCCAAAAATATAAATTAAAATTTGTAAAAGATCCGATTGTTCGATCTTTTTGGGAAAAAGAAATGGCGAAGACGTCGGATTTTCACAAGTCTGAAATGCTTGGTTACCTTGTGAGCAAGGTTGGGCGTTTTGTCGAAAACAGCATGATGCGCAACATCATCGGTCAGCCTCAATCAGCTTTTGATATTAGGAATGTTATGGATTCGGGCAAGATATTAATGATAAATCTTTCGAAGGGAAAAGTCGGCGAGATCAACAGTTCTCTTCTTGGGCTTATAATTGTTTCCAAGATCCAGATGGCGGCATTGAGCCGCGCGGACATGCCGGCGGATCAGCGTCGAGACTTTTATCTTTATATTGATGAATTTCAGAATTTTGTTACTGATAGCGTTGCCACGATTCTTGCCGAAGCCAGGAAGTATAGGCTGTCGCTTACAATGGCGCATCAGTACATTGCACAGCTCGCCGAGAGAAGCGAAGCCGTGCGCGATTCTGTTTTCGGGAATGTTGGCACCGTGATGTCTCTTCGTATTGGAGCCGCCGATGCCGAGTTTATGGAAAAGGAATTTTCGCCTGTTTTTGATCAGCATGATTTGATAAACATAGATAAGTATAATGCTTATGTTAAAATGATAATTGATAATAAGCCGACAAAGCCTTTTAATGTAAAGTTGTATTCTCCGCCAAAGGGTGGAGACATGAAAGTCGCAGAAGCTGTAAAAGAGCTTTCGCGTCTCAAATATGGCAAGGAAAAACATAAAGTCGAAGAAGACATAAACCGTCGATCCAAGCTTGGTGAGGCCGAAAGTAATCTCACTCCAACCCTTGGAAGCCTGAAATGACCGAAATAATAGCCGGTTCCATGTACGGCATTGTGTTTGTTGTTTGGGCTTTGACGTTCATTATTTCCATACTTATCCATAGTCTTTCCACTTTTTTGTTTTGCCAAATTTTTTAAAGATGTTATAATTTTTATATAAAATAGAAATTAAAAATCAAATTTAAGACAAACATAAATGGGATCGGTGTAGAATAAAAATTGGATAAGGAGTCTTCTCAAGCTTGGTTTTTGCGATTGCTTTGAGGGAATGCTGAAGTATGCACTGATTCATGTCAAACAAAAATGGATAAATTAAAACTTTCACTTATAAAACAGAGGATAGAGAGTGCCGAAAAAAGCATCATCTCTGCCAAGAAGCTTTTGGAAGATGTAACTTCTGGAATTTCTTCGGAGAAAGGTGTTTCTCTAAAAGATAGAGCAAAGGGTCTTGTGATGACTGAAAAAGGCAGGATTGTGGAGGGGGTTTTTAACGGTGAGAATATGATAGGTCCTGACGATCGGGAGTATCCCGTTCCTGCGAACTATGCGAGCAAGTCCAAATTGGTTGAGGGAGATATTTTGAAGCTGACAATATCTGATGATGGTTCTTTTGTTTATAAACAAATTGGTCCCATTGATCGCAAAAAAATCATTGGTCAACTTGGCAAGGATGAGAACGGAAGTTTTGCAGCCGTTGTCAAAAATAAAAGGTATAGAGTTTTGCTTGCAAGTGTAACGTATTTTCAGGCCGAGGAAGGCGATGAGGTTACTATTGTGGTTCCCAGGGACCAAGACAGCGAGTGGGCGGCGATTGAAAATGTCATAAAGGCAGGCAGTATTAAAACAAATAAGGAAAAAATAAAGAAGAAAAAGGAAGAGGCGATTGATGATTTGGCCACTGCCGCAGAGGATACAACTGTCGATGAATTGGATAAGCTGGATGAAATTAATGGACTGAATTAGAAGGTTAGAAACTTGGATTTTTTTAAAAATAGGATTTAAAATTTAAAATTTGTTTAAGAGACTTTTCGAAAAATACCCGACACTGCTGCAATTTGCAAAGTTTGCAGTTGTGGGCTTCATGAATACCGGCGTGGACTGGGGGATTTTGAATTTACTGATCTTTATGACGCATTCCGGCGAGCAGGGTCTTAGATACACCATTTTTAAAACAATATCTTTTGTGGCGGCGGCTACATTTAGTTATTTTTTCAACAAATTCTGGGTGTTCAAGGGGTTTGGTAAACAGAGGACGCAAGTTGAATTTCCAATGTTTTTTGGAGTCAGTGTTGTCGGGGCTTTGGTGAATGTTACTGCTGCCTCGCTCGTTGTAAATTACATTCCGGTTATGTTTAACCTCACTGTTTTGTGGCCGACCGTCGGCGCTGCGGCGGGAAGTGCCTGTGGACTTTTATGGAACTTCTTCGGCTATAAATATTTTGTGTTTAAAGGGAAGAAAGAGGGAGATAATCAAATTTAAATCTTAGATATGATGGTTTGAGATTTTTTATAGTCCCAGGCAAATAGCCTGGGTTGTTTAAAATTTTGTCTTTTGGTTTGCGCCGAAAATTTTGGCGTGATAAGATATTAAGATACTTCTCGCCACCATGGGATCCGATCTGCGGGCAATAAAGATATTAGGAACTTTTGATTATTGAACAAGCTTTCCTTTGGACGAGATTGAATTTTGACTTTTAACTTCTTATCATGTCCATCGCGTTATATCGTAAGTATAGACCAAAGAGCTTCTTGGAAGTTGTCTCACAGAATCATGTGAAGACGACGCTTATCAATGCCATAGAGATGGCTAATATTGGGCATGCCTATATTTTTGTTGGAGCGCGCGGGATTGGCAAGACCACGCTTGCAAGGATTTTTGCAAAGGCCGTGAATTGCAGAGATAGGTCGAAGGCCGAGCCATGCAACGAGTGCGAGAATTGTAATGAGATAAATGAGGGAAAAGCTCTCGATTTGATTGAGATTGACGCGGCATCGAATAGAGGCATCGAGGAGATCCGTGAACTTCGAGAGAAAGTGAAGTTTACGCCAAGTAGGATGAAGTACAAGGTTTTCATTATCGACGAAGTCCACATGCTGACCAAGGAAGCTTTCAACGCTTTGTTGAAAACGCTTGAAGAGCCTCCCGAGCATGCTATATTTTTGCTTGCGACGACGGAGGTCCACAAAGTGCCCGCAACTATTCTTTCCCGCTGTCAAAGATTCGATCTCAAAAAACTCACGGTTCCCGAGCTTGTACGGAATTTGAAGACTATCTCGAAGGCAGAGGGAATAAAAATTTCCGAGGAAGCTTTGGAGCTTATCTCGTCCGAATCTGATGGTTGCGCTAGAGATGCCGTTAGCCTGATGACACAGCTGATTGCTTTTTCCAAAGGAGAAATTACACAAGAACTTGTCAAAGATGTTTTAGGTGTGACGGATCTGTCTTCTGTTTCTGAATTTGTCGATCATATTATTCAAAAAAACACAGGTGACGCGATTGATCTTTTAGGCAGTCTTACGAATGAGGGATTTGACCTTGAGCAGTTTACAAAAAATGTCGTGGAGTATTTTAGAAAGATGTTGATTTTAAAAGTAGGTGCTGGTAAAAACGATGTTGTGATCTCTGATCTTTCTGCGGAGCAGCTTCAAAAATTGAAGGAGCAATCACGACGGTTTGATATATCAGCTTTGACAATTTTTATAAAAAAGTTTTTGAGCGCGCGGCAGGATTTGAAGAAGGCAGTGTATCCACAGCTCCCTTTGGAAATCGTGCTAGTGGAGATGCTGTCTTGTGAAGTTTCAGATGTTTTACAGGTTGAAAAACTGAAAGGTCTCAATGCCAAAAAAGTCGAGCCGGAGATTATCGGGAAGAAAATTGTTTCCAAAAAATTCGTTGCTGTTGAGAAGAAAATTTCCAAGGTCGATTCGCGGGGATCTGCCGTTTTGGATTTGAAAGAAATTATATCCAAGTGGAAGGAAGTTATCGATCGAATAGCGCCGCAGAACCATTCAATCTCCGCTTTTTTGCAGATGGGAGTTCCAGAGGCTGTTTCGGGCGAGTATTTGGCGCTTGCTTTCAAGTTTCGTTTTCACAAAGAGAAAATCGCCGAGCATAAGTACAGGAGAATTGTGGAGAACGCGATGGAAAAGGTTTACGGCAAGAAAATTCTTTTGAGATGTGTTGTTGATGAAAATTTTGATAAAAAAAAGAGTAAACTTTCGGCAATCCCAAAGGCCGCGGTGAAGAATGTTGCCAAAGTCAAAGACGCCGGCAAAACAATGGTTGATTTGGCGAGGCAGGTGTTTGGAGGTTGATCAATTTTAAGATTAATTTTTCCGGGGTCGTCTAATGGTAGGACAGCGGCCTTTGAAGCCGTTAATCGGGGTTCGAGTCCCTGCCCCGGAGCCAAAGATATGAACAAGATCATCTTAGGAACAATTGGCGGGTTAGCTTTTGGAATCATTGATGTTTTAATAATGATCCCGCTTAAATACGAGAACAATCGTAAAAGGAACGAGGCGATGGGCTCTGCTTTTTTGGAGAGATTTATGATCGGATTTCTGATTCCAAATGTTGAGTTGGGAATCCATCCAGCATTAATAGGTTTGTTGTTGGGAGCTGGCTTAAGCTTGCCTTCAGCGATCATCACTCGAGTTTATGCGCCGATAATCGGGACAGGAATAATTGGGAGTGTAATTGTTGGATTTGTCGTTAAAGCGGTATTATGAAAACGTCGTATCATCGCATAGCGGCGTTTTTTATTTTTAAATATATAAATCTTGAATTAAAAAAGAGAGTATGACAGTTTGTCATACTCTTTTCGTTTAGTTTTTTAGAACAGTTCGCCTTGCTTTCCTTGTTTTTTTTTGTAACGCGGGGCTTTTTGAAAGGTGATGTTCGTAGTAGCAGGATAATTGATCGTTTTTCCCGTTAGCAATTCTTCAATGGTGAGAATTTGGAGACGGGGGTAGTCTTTATCCCACCATGAGGAGTGGTAAAAATCTGCTTCAGCTGCTTCTCCACGCATTTCTTTTGAGGGGGCTTTAAGAGTAATAAGTACTCCAATTTTAGCTTCTTCTCTATCTAACACCCCCCTAAGCTCGCGAATGTTAGCAACGGTTATATGACCTCCTTTAACTTGTAAAATTATTTGGTCGCTCTTGGTTTCGTTTGCTTCGTCATGAAAATAAATCCGGCCGTCAATTCCTCGATCTGCTCCTTTTTTCTGTTCAACAGGTCTGGCTCCTACTAAGCCTAAAGCCCACCACTGGAATTGATAAGGATCTTCATGGGCTAAGGTTTTGGCGCTTTCTAAATCAGTTGGTTCACCAATAACTTTGTAAGTGGAATTAATCTCGTTGCCAAAAGTATCTTGCAGGCGATGTTTGATAAGCCCGATAGCAAGATGGGTGATATCTATACCAATCCAGCGACGTTCAAACTTTTGGGCAACAGCGATGGCTGTCCCGCAACCGCAAAATGGATCGAGAACGACATCGTTTTCGTCGCTGCTGGCCAAGATAATTTGTTCCAATAGAGCTTCTGGCTTTTGGGTTGGATAGCCAAGACGTTCACGCGCCATAGGATTCATCTGTTGGATGATAAGTACATCATTTGGATTCTTTGTAGTATCATTTATATCAATTCTGGCTCCTTTTGGATTCTGTGCCCGCTTCATCGCCTTCTCGGTTCGAGGAATTGCTATCCGTCCCCCGTAATACTTCCATTGATCTGATTTTGTGTACCAGAAGATAGTGTCATGTTTCTTGCTGAAACGTATTTTAGATGCTCCACCAGTCTGATAGTGCCAGATTAGTTCGTTTTGAAACTTGCTGGGCTGGAACACCGCGTCCATAAGTATCTTCAGGTAGTGACTCGCTGTCGGGTCGCAGTGCAGGTAGATACTACCCGTTGGCTTCAACACTCGATGTAGCTCTACTAGGCACGGAGCCATCATGGAAAGATAAGCCAACATATCATTGTCACTTAAAAGCAGTCGGAATGCCCGCATGCTTTTGGCAACCCTTTCAGGGCCTTTTTCCACAATCTCTCGATAAGCGTTGGCAGCTTCCAGATCCCATTGCCAGCTATCTTCAAAGACTTTAATTTGGGCTTTTGACTGTGCTCCATCTCGCTCTTCAAAGAGAACATTATAATCACGATTGCTTTTAAATGGCGGATCAAGATAGATCAAGTCTATTGTTTCATCCTTGATGTAACGGCGCAGAACATCAAGGTTGTCACCGTAATACAAAAAATTATTAGCCATCGTATCTCTCCCCTCTCTATGTTTCAGTTTTTAAAGAACGTAATGTTTGAACTATTTTTAAGATTAGTTGTTTAGTGATTGAATTTCTATAATTAAATCTAGATTCTTATTCTTTAACATACTACATCAAGTTATCTTTAGCAATGCAATGTTCAATTATCTTGTACTTGTGTTCTTTTAATTTGTCAATAGAGTGTAATGGTTCAATAGCTTTGCATCACCATGGTGTATACTATGGTTATGCCATACACAACAAATCCTTATCTACCCCGTGTACGTATGCAATTTTTTACTGGCTGGGGAGGAAGGATTCGAACCTTCGCGTGACGGAGCCAGAGTCCGTTGCCTTACCGCTTGGCTACTCCCCAATAACAGTACATAGCTCCCAGTTTTTTAAAAAGCCAAA
>AMFJ01021043.1_pt1 | contig 10899 bp, 9 predicted proteins | sample 427208 | NCBI WGS metagenome assembly AMFJ01 (sample SAMN02954298, study PRJNA114691) | groundwater metagenome | biome: aquatic; feature: subsurface aquifer; material: sediment; isolation source: subsurface aquifer sediment | place: USA: Rifle, CO | collected 2008-08
ATGGAAAATACTTGCAATCACCTGTGAAAAACCAAACATCACACTAGGGAAATACAAAGAAGCAATTATCGATTTAAAAGCTTCCAAAAAGAAAATTTGGACACCTGGACAAGAAAAGAAGACAGAAGAAGAAAAAGTAACAATTGATCAAATTTTACAAGCTATCTACACATCAATAACAACTGTTATTCCAAAAATATTACTTGATCAGGAAGTCAACAGACTCTTGTCTGATCTTGTGGATCAAACGAAAAAACTAGGTCTTTCTGTCGAACAATATCTCGCATCAACAAATAGGACCGTTGAGGGCATACGTCATGAATACGAGGAACAGGCAAAACGGACACTCACGCTTGAATTTGGACTGGAAGCAATAGCTGATGCCGAAGGTGTTCTTATCTCTGATGACGATATAGCTGCAGTCATCAAAACAGCGAAATCTGATGATGAACGGAAAGCAATGGAGAATCAAAAATACTATCTTGCCACAATTCTTCGAAGACAAAAGACAATTGACATGCTTGCAAATCTTGCCTAAACAGTGTATTAGATAAGACAATGAATCAGCAACCTCAACAGCCTAAGAAGCGTCCAAATCCTTACGTCGTGGGAGATAACGTATTGGAAACCGTACGAAGCATTGGAGGCAATGTCAGAAAAGCCGCCCAAGATTCAGCCACACAAATCGCTACCGATGCTCTCCAAGACATAATAAATGGCAGTTCTCCACAAAGACAGCCACAAGAAAAACATTACGGTCAGGAAAATGTGCCCATGGAGCCAAGAGAGCGAATACAACCACGAGTTTCAAATAAAGAACTCATCCAACCTCTCATCCAGAAAGATATAGCAGAAACCAAGCAAAAACTTGAGGCCATTCGCCAAGAGCTTCAAGCTCTTTCGAAATCAATACGGGGACTCCAACAAGAAATCCAAACAGCTGTCATGGATATGCCTGTCGAACCAGGAATATACCATTTGAACTTCTTTGAACAACTGAAAACACTTCTTAAAGGAATTCGTGAGCGAGTTGATGATAGCCGTGTCTGGCTATCTGCATGGAACGCAAATGTAAAGAAAAAACGAGGCTACTGGGGTATGTACAAAAAACACGGCACAAGCTTCGGGCTCTCCAATGAGCGAACTCTTGCTACCCAAGCGGGGTAAACCTTTTGTGGACTTGAGAGGATTCGAACCTCTGACCTTTGCAATGTGAATGCAACACTCTAACCAGCTGAGCTACAAGTCCCTGGATATTAATTATATCACGATAATTGACAATAAAATTTATAACGTGATACAGTCAATATATAGTTGCTAAAAAAGAAATTTATTTATAGTGAAAAAACCGCGAATAACTATTCGTAAAACTATTTCTTTTGTTACGGGATTGCTTCTTGTTCTTCAATCTCTTGTTCCGAATATTTATTATTCAAAAACGTTTGCTCAGGAAGAAACCGCGTCTGAAACAGCCATCGTTGTAACACCAACTGAAGAAATTACACCTACTATTGAGCCGACACCCACAGTAGAACCGACTATCATCGAAACCCCATCACCAACAGAAGAAACTACACCAACCCCTGAACCAACAATTACATCACCCGCACCAACCGAAGTACCACAACCAACAGAAACCGGCCCACCGACAACACAAACTTCAACTGCTGCAACTACCCCAACACAAACCACTCTTTCAAGTCCGACACCAAGCATCACTCCTGAACAAACAGAAATCGGTGACATCCAGGCAACAATTCTCAATAATTTAGCAGCACCAACTTTTCATCTCGATGGAGTCAATCCTGATGGAAGCGCAAATTTAACAACCGACAAAGCAGATTACAGTCCAACAGATACCGCTATTATTACAGGAAGTGATTTAACTGCTGGAAAATCATATATAATTACCATTTCCTCAAATGATCCTCCAACCGTAACTGTTCAAATTACCATAACAGCTGATGATAAAGGAACATTCATTTACGCCTACCAACTCGATGGTAATTATCGGGCAAATTATAAAGTGGAATTAACGAATGCAAGCAATCAACTCGTCGCATCAACAAACTTTACCGATACGGTAGCAAAACCAACAACTCCGAACATGCAATCGCCGATTGTCAATTCAACAACTTCAATTACTCTCAATTGGATAGACAAATCTGCTGATGAAGATGATTTTCACCTAGAACGAAAGTTTTCCGGGCAACCAGAATCAACGTATTCTGAAATTGCAGTCATTTTAAGTACTGATAAATCAGGAACAACAGCTATTATTTCTTATACTAATACTGGTCTTTCGTGTTATACGGATTATGTGTATCGAATACGTGCGCATAGACACGTCGACAATATCTACTCTAGTTATTCTGGTACAACCAGTCCTACCACTCTTTACCTTTCAACCGTTGATGTAACCGATTTAACACCCGACACAACTTTACCCGGAACAACAAATGTGCCGATGCTATCTTTTACACTAAATTCATGTCTCTCTACAGCAAAAATCATGAGTGCGAATATTCATTACACCGGAACCAATAAAAACGACTTGACGAATATAAAACTCTGGAAAGAAAGCGGAACTGTCCCAGGCAGTTTCGATGCAGGAACTGATACCCTTCTAGGTACGGATGCAAGCGGAGATGAATCCGCAAAATATTCTATTGGTTTTACAGATATTCTTATTGGCATTTCAACAATGCAGTTTTATGTTTCTACGGATGTTAAGAGTAGCGCATCTATCGGTGACACCTTAAATACAAAAATCTTGCAGGGACAAATTAATATTACAGATAATCCTGATCATGCCGGCGGCAATCCGGGAGAAAATAATTGGCCACTGGGGGGTGAACTTGCGACATGGGATCCGGCAGGATCAAGTCTCATATCTGATCCTAATCAAACTCCGTCGTTTGATCCAATTGCCGATCAGGTAATAAATGAAAATTCTTCATCGCAAGATGTAATAATCACTAATACTTCACCGGGCTCTGGTGAATCAGGGCAGACAGTAGCAATGTCAGCAACGTCCAGCGATCCGACTATCATTCCAAATCCGTCGATTTCCGGAAGCGGTGCAACTCGGACATTAACTTATACACCAGCTCCAAATCAATACGGATCAGTAACAATCACTGTAACTGCCGACGATGAACAATCATCAAATAATACATACGCTCGAACATTTACAATCACAGTTAATCAAGATACAACACCACCAGTCATAACTGTTTTAGGTGACAATCCGATTACTATTGAAATAAATTCATCCTATTTTGATGCTGGCGCCACTGCAATCGACGATGTATATGGAGATGTTTCCTTTAACTTAACTTACAATGGTTCCAATGTAGATACTTCACATGTCGGTTCTTACACTGTTTATTTCGATGTCAATGATTCAAATGGTAATAGCGCCACACAAGCAACCCGCACTGTTAACGTAATTGATTCGATAGCAAATGCATTTGCAATAATTTCAGCGAACTTGTCTGCCCCAGGAAGCGATATAGCCAATAACCTCAATTTAGTAAATACAAATAATGTTACTAATTTTTCAAACTTATATTTTGAAAAATCTATCTCAGGAACTTCTGTTGGAAAATTGACGTTCACCGCAGGACTTGATCTATCAGACGGAGCAACTCAGACATTCCTGCAGAATCTCGGAACTAAACTTGACCAGGCAAACGGCAGAATAGCATTTGAAGTGAGTACGTCAGCAATATTCTCAGCTACCGGCGCCACCCTTACTATGTATGATATGCCACCAGGAATTCTTGAATCACAACTTGTGGTACGGGATGATTTAGGAAACATCCTTGATCCAGTAGGTATTGTCGGGGCTTTTTCCCAAATAGGTACAACCGTTTCTTTTTCAGCAAGCCATTTTACCCAATTCGATATCGACACAACCCCACCTACAATTGATCCCGTAAGCAACATAAATGAAGAAGCAACGAGCGCTTCCGGAGCAGAGGCAACATTTACAGAACCGATGTCTCATGACAATATAGATGGAGATATCATTTCGACCTGTAATGAGGTTTCAGGTTCAACATTTACTCTTGGAACAACCACTGTCACATGCTCAAAAACTGACACTGCCGGAAACACAGGATCAGGCACTTTTACGATTACCGTTGAAGACACAACGCCACCGACAATTACACTTCTTGATGATCCGCAAACCGTAGAACTGGGCTCAACATACACGGATCCCAAAGCGACTTTTTACGACGCGGTTGACGGTACGTTTCTCATAAGGGGAAATAGCAAAAATAAAGTAAATACAAATATCGTTGGCACATATACCTTTAACTACACCGCGGGTGATGATGCTGGAAATGAGGCTACTCCTGTCACAAGAACCGTTACCGTTGTCGATACCACTCCTCCACAACTTAATTCTGCAGAAACCCAAGACACCAATGGGGATGGAAATATTGATGCAATCAAATTAACGTTTAACGAAAACATTGATGATTCAAAATTAGCCGCTGGCTCTGCAGACGGATGGGATGTCACAGATCCAGCTGGCAGTGAATCGATTGGAACAGGTGACATTGCAAATGACAATGTGCTATTACTTAGTTTTGGCCAGGGGCCAACTCCAGACAGCGGAAACGCACCAACGGTGACTTACACAGCTACTGGCGGGACAGAGAGCACTCATGACACGGCTGGAAATGAACTCGCCTCATTATCTGCTGCAACCACAGATGGAGCATTGCCCGTAATTTTATCAGCAGAAACACAGGATATTAATGGCAATGGTAAAATCGACGGTATTAAGCTGACGTTTTCTGAAGATATTAAGGATTCAAGCCTAAGTAAAGGAAATTCCGACGGTTGGGACGTAGTTGGGTATGGTGGAGAAGCAATTGATACCGGAAGTATTGATAACGACAATATTTTACTCCTTACCATTACGGAAGGACCATCGTACGATGTTGATACGACTCCAACAATTAAATATACCAACTCAAACGATCTAGCCAGTACTCACGATATGGCCAATAATGAACTCGCCACCCATGTGGGGACTACTACAGATAAAGCAGCTCCGACAAAACCAGTCGCAAATCCAGTTGGAGGAGATTATTTAGCTGATCAGTCGGTAACACTGACTGCAGAATCAAACTCTGAAATACGCTATACAACTGACGAAGCAACTCCGAGCGCAATTGTTGGAGAAATCTACAGCGCACCGATTTTAATCGGAACAGAGACAACGTTGAAGGCGATTGTAATTGATACGTCAGAAAACATAAGTGACGTCATGACAGAAACATATGGAATTGCACCAAAAATCTCTGCAGAAACAACTTCCTCTACAACCACAGATTCAGTAACAGTTACTTGGACGACGGATGATCCAGCAACATCCCGCGTTGTATATGACACTATTTCTCATCCGGAGTTAGGAGCAGCACCAAATTATGGATATCCCAACTCAACTGTTGAAGCAGATAACGATCCAAAAGTTACCTCTCATTCCGTTACTTTAACAGGTTTGACCGCGGGAACAACTTATTATTATCGTGTGATATCCCATGGTTCTCCTGAATCTGTAAGTGAAGAAAAAACTCTCATTACAATATCATCATCGTCAAGTAGCGGAGGTGGAGGAGGGCCTGGAGATGGATTATCCGATGGTAGATCTGATGGTAGATCTGATGGTATGTCTTCAGCACCTTTAGCTAATGTTCTGAGAACGTATTCTTTTGTGTACCCGCAACCTGCTAAAAATATTTTAGGTGTACAAACGCAGGTGGATATAACAGCTTCTCCCTCTGCTACACCAACTCCTGGAGTTGTGTTGACAACACAAAAATCAACAAATTTTTTATGGTTCTTCTTTGAAAAAGTATTACAGTTGTTAAGAAGCATCTTTAAATTCTAAATTCTATGGTTGCCTGGATATTCCTTATATTTCAACTTCTGTTTGCACTGTTTTTCTTTTTTCTTGTTCTATCGTTCTATACCGGGGCTCCGTACGTCCCGTCAAAATTAAAAGCTGCAAGGCGAATGATAGAGCTTGCTCATATATCCAAGGGTACACGAGTTGTTGATCTTGGATCCGGAGACGGTAAACTATTGTTTTTAGCAAGTCAGCACGGAGCAATAGCAACAGGATATGAAATCAATCCTTTTCTTGTTTTGTATACAAATATAAAGGCATTTATTTTTCTTCATCATGTACACGCTGTTTGGAAAGATTTTTGGAAAGCTGATATCTCAAAAGCTGATATCATTTTACTGTATCTTATTCCCTGGAAAATGAAAAAACTTGAAGGAAAAATTCTTAGAGAAACAAAACCCGGAACACGTATCATCTCAAACAGTTTCATATTTCCTCATATCCCGTGCACAACAAAGGACGAGGATAATCACATATTTCTATTTACAGTGCCAAAAAAGAGGGTATAATATAATTATGCAATTTGATGGACAACAATCAGATGAAAAAGTCCTCACCATAATTAGTCCTCATATTACACGTTTTATCTTTTCTCTTGCAACTGTGATCATTGTGTTTCTTTTTATCATGGTCATTATATTTTCCATCGCATCATTTATTCCGCTTGTTGCAACTCCCATAAGAACAATCGCTACACTTATCAGTCTTAGTGTTCTTGCAATTGCCATCTGGTGGCTTTGGAAAACCCAAACAAACGATAAAACATATATTACAGATAGACGCATCATCCGTTTTGACGTCGTCACTCCATTTTTTACCAACAAACGAGCGCTGTTTTGGAACGAAGTTCTGAAAGTAAAAGCCTATGCTAATAACATGATGCTTCGACTTATGAAAATTGGAATATTACAAATTGAACCAGTTGCAGCAGAGCAAGAAAGTGTCATCATTCCTGATGTTTACTACCATGAGGATCTTGCAAACTACATTGACAAAATCATATTTGCGTTCAAAAACAAACCAGAAGAAATAAATTCAATGAAACCCTTTGTACCCCTGCCCAAAGGAAAACGAGATTAACAATGGCCCCATACGCTGAAGCAGGAAACAGAGGAGTACTGTTTGCTAGTGATGTTCAAATAGATGACTTTGATGGAACGTTTGTCATTGAAGTTAAACCCTCATTGTTTGCTGATCTTCTTAATCTTCACGAAACAAATACTCCAATGACTCTTGAGTCTGATAAATTTGGAACCGTATATAAAAATGGAGATCCAACAATTAATCCCGTCAGTATTCCGAAATCAGCGATATTTGAAACCATCGGCAAACCATAATTCTTCACTTCTTGCTATCATGTTCCGTTACATGATAGCATCATTGCATGTCACAAATTTCAAGACGACAATTAAACTCACGTGTGCAAGAACGCATCTATGAAATCTTTGTTGATGTCGTAAGAGAAGCTAATACCTCATCTGAGGTTCACACGCTTCTTGAAGATTTCCTTACTCCGACAGAACGCGTCATGCTTCCAAAACGATTATGTATCGCGTATTTACTTCTAAAGAAGTATAACCAACGGGCAATAAGCTCATATCTGAAAGTCAGCTTCACAACCATAAATCGTGTAAGTACTGCTTTAACAACCGGAGGACAGGGATATACGCTTATGTTGACACGATTACAAAAACGGGAAAAGATTGATGCGATACTTAAGCAGATTGAAGAAGGAATCGTTTCGACACTGGCATCTATTGGTGGACCGACACATGTATGGAAAGGTTTACAAAGCATACAAAGGAAGAAAACCTATAAAGAAATAAAAACTTTTTAATTCTTGCTATCATGTAACGGAACATGATAGCAAAATATATAACATTGACTTTACCTATAATAAAGCCCTAAAATCTCATATATGACGATAGAAATATATCAACCAGGATCAAATTCTCCAATAGAAATCGAAAGTGGTGGTTTATTCGAGGCCGTAGATGGCTCAACTGGAGACCCTGTTATTTTAAAATCACTCATTCATTCTAAAGGATTTCTCTCCTTTCAAGGAACGACTATGTCCGAATATTTACATAATGAAGAACAAGATAAAAACCATGACTGGGACGGAACTTCATACAAGCTTGGTGATGCACTCCAACTGGAGAACGGCGTGATAGCAAAGGCATCGTAATTTCAATCCTTCAATCCTTATTATTGACAAACAATAATAATCTCCTTAAACTACAAGTATTCTCGTTTGCATGAGACCTAACCAACCTCAAAGAGAATCGCTCTATCAGCGTAATGATAATAATTAAGTCACCAGTGTTGGATGGAACCTCGAGGCAAAAGCTAAGATCCAACTGTAACGGGTGGCTTTTTTTCGTATAAGGAGGACTATGTCAAAAATACTTGAAGAAAAATTACAGAAGATGTCAAAAGGGGAACAGGAACTATGGGCGTTGCGGCATACAGCTGAACACGTGCTCCATACAGCGCTCCAAAACCTGTATCCAACACTTAAAAAAGCAATGGGACCAGCAACAGCTGACGGATTTTACCATGATTTTGATTTGGGAGACAAAGTTTCTGAAGAGGATTTCCCAAAAATAGAAAAGGAAATGCAACGGATCATTGACGCTGATTACCCCATGATTCAAAAAATTGTTTCTGTTTCTCACGCACGCGAACTATTTAAAAACAATCCCTATAAACTGGAATGGGTTGATGGTATTGAAAAACGGAAGGAAAAAGTATCCATCTTCAGTATCGGCGATATTGATACAGATCTCTGCAGTGGTCCCCACACAAAATCAACAGGTGCAATTAAAGCATTCGAGCTTCTTTCAGTTGCAGGAGCGTATTGGCATGGAGATGAAAAAAACAAAATGCTCACGCGTGTTTACGGAACCGCATTTTCATCAAAAAAAGAACTCGATGATTATTTAGATTTATTAGAAGAAGCAAAAAAACGCGATCACAGAAAACTTGGCAAAGATCTTGGACTATTTGTGTTTGCTGATTTAGTCGGCAAGGGCCTTCCGATGCTGACTGCTAAAGGAGCAACCATCAGACGGGAACTCGAACGATTCATTGTTGATGAAGAAATAAAACGTGGGTATCAACATGTCATCACGCCACCACTGGCTAAAGTCGATTTGTATAAAACCAGCGGACATTACCCGTACTACAAAAACACGATGTATCCACCCATGATTGTGGATGATGAAGAACTTATTCTTCGTCCTATGACGTGTCCGCACCATTTCATGCTCTATAAATCCGAACCACATAGCTACCGAGAACTTCCCATTCGCTTAGCTGAACTCTCCCCACAGTTTCGTTATGAAAAAAGCGGGGAACTGACTGGTCTTATGCGTGTACGAATGTTTTGTCTCGCTGATGCGCATATCATAAGCCAGGTTGAAAACGCAAAAGAGGAGATCAAAAAAGTGTTGGAACTCATTGATTTTGTTAACTTGACACTGGGTATGGTCAAAGGGAAAGATTACCGTTACCGGTTATCTCTTGGGGACAGAAATGATACGAAAAAATATTACAAAGATGATGCGTCATGGGATCATGCAGAACAAGTGCTAAGAGATGTTCTCGTTGATTTGAAAGCCCCTTTTTTTGAGGCTCCCAACGAAGCGGCTTTTTATGGACCAAAAATTGATATCCAGATCAAAAACGTTTCCGGCCACGAGGAAACAGCTTTTACTGTTCAATATGACTTTGTCATGCCAAAACGCTTTCAACTTACCTATGTCGATACCGATGGAAAAGAAAAAGAACCGGTTGTCATTCACAGGTCAAGTATCGGAGCCTTCGAACGTACTATGGCATTTCTTATTGAAAAATATGCAGGTGCATTACCTTTGTGGCTTTCGCCTATACAACTGTCCATCATTCCTATCGGAGAACGCCATGTTGGGGCAGCACGAAAGGTAATGGAAGAAATGAAGACAGCTGGAATTAGGGTAGAACTTAACGACAAAAACGAACCGATGGGGGCAAAAATTAGGTCTGCAACATTGCAAAAAATCCCATACATGGCTATAATTGGCGATAGGGAAATAGCTGACAATACGGTCAGCGTTCGAACGAGAAGCGGAGAGGATCTCAAGGCCATTGGCCTTCTCGATTTTATTAACCGTTTATCAAAAGACATTGAACACAAGCTTTAAACACTACCGACTCAATTACCAAATCATTAGTCCTACCGTACGGCTATTGGATGAGGAAGGAAAACAAGTTGGGATTATTTCCAAAATTGAAGCACTCCAAAAAGCAAAAGAACTGGGAATTGACGTTGTGGAAATTGCTCCCAACGCAGTGCCGCCTGTCGCAAAACTCATTGACTACAAAAAATTCAAATATCAGGAACAGAAAAAAGAAAAGGAAAGTAAAAAAAGCCAAAAAAATGTCGGGGTGAAAGAAGCACGTCTCAGGCCGTTCATCGGCCAGCATGACTTTGATACGCGGCTTTCCCAAACTCAAGAGTGGATCAAAGACGGCAATCAGGTGAAAATCAACGTGGTCTTTAAAGGCAGAGAGGTCACACGGAAAGAATTTGGTTTTGACGTGATGAAACGGTTTGTCGCAGCTGTGACCGGAGCAAAACTTGTACGAGAACCACGCCTCGAGGGAAAAGTGCTATCCGCTCTCATGGTACCAAACAAAAAATCCGCTTGATTCAACACCACCAAGTACCGTATAATACTGCCATGCCTAAAGTTAAAACCAAGAAAATCGTGTCAAAACGATTTAAAATAACAGCAACAGGGAAAGTCATGCATAATGTGCAGGGCGCCCGTCATTTACGCAGAAAAAAAAGCGCATCGTGCAAGAGACGCCAAGATAAACCAATAGCACTGCATAATAATAAATTCATACAAAATATTACGAATTTTTTGAGAACCTAATCTATGAGAGTAAAACGCGGAGTCACCAGTCACGCAAAACACAAGAAA
>AMFJ01019175.1_pt1 | contig 10877 bp, 11 predicted proteins | sample 427208 | NCBI WGS metagenome assembly AMFJ01 (sample SAMN02954298, study PRJNA114691) | groundwater metagenome | biome: aquatic; feature: subsurface aquifer; material: sediment; isolation source: subsurface aquifer sediment | place: USA: Rifle, CO | collected 2008-08
CTTCTCCTTAAGATTGAAGTTAATAAAGTCAGCCCGACTGCTCGGACAATTTTTATTATATACCTTTATTCAGATTTGTGAATAGTTTGCTCGATTGCATTTACAAAATTCATTTTCCGTTGCAAAGCATTTGCCAAATTTAGGTTTAATAATTCAATTTTAATAACTCATGCTGCGGTTCTACTGCAGCAAACTCTCGCCATGCTGCTCTGCTTTTTTGCGGCAAATCTTCAATAAACTTTTCTAACGAGATAATTTGTCCTGCTAAGTCTGGCAAGATTTTTAAGGCAAATTGTCGTAATAATGCTTTTATTTGAGGTGATTGCATAACAGTTTCTTGAGTATATTTGTTGCGTTGCAATCTCAATAGTGTACGTATCGAATCTGCTGCATAATCACGGAAATCTCGCATAAAATGCATATAGTCCATTTCAGGCAAATTTTGTATTACTTGATCAATCAGCTGTTCTCGATAAGACAAATAGGCCTTACGAATTTTCTTGACGATGGACTGTAGCTTCTGGATATTGAGTGCATCTGCTGCAACAGCCTGTGGTTGTATTATCCGTTGATTCACTTTGGGAGCTTGATAATCATTCTTCAATGCACTCAAGAGATACGCTGCAAGATTATGTACCTTGCCCTGCTGATAATTCCTGGAAGATTCAATAACCGTAATTTTTTCCAGAATAAATTCTTGCTCATATCCAGCAATCACTTGTTCTGCTTGCTCAGCTGACAAGCCAAAATGATGTACCAATTGATTAATCAACTGAACGGTTACAGTTTCAGTAATAACTTCATTGTCTGTTTTACTGCCTAAGCGAACCTTTTTCGCACGTTCCTTTAAACTGAAACGTACTTTACTGACTATACGCCCTTCCCGATACATTTCAGGTTCGACTATGAGATCAGAATAAGTATTCACCTCTTCAACAGATTTATCTAACACACGCCGTTTAAAATCCCGAAAAATACTATATTTGTCTGGCGGGACACCCATGAGTTTACGAAATACATCCATCTCGAACCATTTAGTAAATCCCAATCCACGATAACGAATGCAGTTTTCATACAAAGCAAGGCCATAACTAGATTTAAAACGCGATTGGATAAATAAATTAATTTTGCCAAACATGGTGGGCGAATGCAGTAATTGCTTCATGCGTGGCGAATAAGCATATAAGCAAATCGGTCCTTTGAGACTGACACTGGCTAAAATAGAACTGGCCGTCCAATCTTCAATACCTGTCGCATCATTCACTACATTCCACTCAATAACAGTGGAAAGTAATCCTTTAAGCGCATCTTTAATGGCTGCATGATTATTACCACTATATGCAATTAGTTTACACAAATCTTTTATGGTAATTTCATGCTCTTCTTTCAACATAAGTTCTTTATAAGCATGATAAAGAAGCGCGTTACTAATTTTGCGTTGTAGTAAACTTAATGTATTTGAACAGTGAATGCTCGCAGCATGTTTTTTTAATTCATGCCCATTTGATTTTTTTTCCAATCCCACATCCGTCACAGTTAGTCCCATAGCCGTCACGTTTCCTTCCCAAGAACGTCACATGTTATCCCACAAGTGTCACCGCTTTTCCCATAGATGTCACAATTCATTAAAAAAATAGCTTTCTTTTCTATCACTTACAAACTCTAAACAAAAGATAAACTATATATAAATAAAAAACACAACCTGGTAGTGTTGTTTTTATTTACCTAACCTCTATCTCAAGACACTAGTTGGATGATATATTAAGACGCGAGGTAATACAACTTAAGGAGTATAGGATATGAAAGTGATTGCCTTTTTAAACAATAAAGGTGGCGTTGGAAAAACCACTTGTAGCAGAACAATGGCAGAATATTTAAGTAAAGTAAAAAAAACACCTACTTTAGCAATTGATTTTGATCCACAATGTAATTTTTCACATCAATATCTCAAAATGGAAATTGATCCCGCAGCTCCTGAAGGATTAATGCCACCTATTCATCCCGATTACAATGATACTGATCCAGATGATGCCAATTGGGATGGCAGAAGTAGCATTGCAGAAATTTTTTATGGACAAGGAGTTGTACCTTACCCTACTTATATTGAACATTTAGATTTAGCGCCAGGACATGCAGAAAAATTACTTGCTGCAGAATCAGTCAGAAGGACTGAAGTAGTTGATAAAGTACACAAGCAGCTTGCTAATTTTTTATCATCTCCTGATGTTAAGGCAACTTATGATTCAGTTGTCATTGATACTGCACCATCCAAGGGCCCTTTAACTGTCAGTGTGATTAAGGCGGCAACTCATATTGTGATTCCTTCAGTGATGGAAGAACAACCTGTGCAAGGTATTTATGGCATGTTGCAATTATGGATGCAGGAATCGTTAGCGAGAGAAAAATCACGTCCTTTGAAACTCATTGGTATTTTACCCAATATGTTCAAACAGACACGACTACATAAAGATATTTTAAAAAGCTTGCAAGACAACGCATCAATTGGTAAGTACATTATGCCAGTTAAGCTAAGTCAACGGATCGTATTTGCTGAAATTGATTCTGAAGATGCAAATCCCCATTCTATATTTGATTATCAGGGGAACCATGTTGCCAAGGAAGAAGCGTTAGAAGTATGTGATTATATTGCTGAGAGGATATTTGTATGAGCAAAAGGAAACGTTTTGGGGTATCGCAAGCACTGACTCGTGGATTAAGTGAAACAATTCACGTGGTAGAGAACAATGCAGGAGTGTTTCGGAATGTTGTATTGCCATTATCACGTATCGAACTTGATCCTGAGAATCCGCGTAAATTGGCCATTTCTTTAGACGACGTTCGGCAGGGGATTAATAAAAGTGATGTTGCTTTTGAACGTAAAGTAGCTGAATTAGAAAAATTGAAGGAACTTTCCGAGACTATCAAAAGTAGTGGAGTGATTAATCCCATCGTTGTTTATAAGCGTGGCGAATCGTATCGTGTGGTTGCTGGAGAAAGGCGCTGTTTAGCTTCTCTCTTGATAGGTAAAAACGAAATTGATGCACGCATTTTTAACGAAAAACCACGTGGTTTCGAACTCAAACTGATTCAATGGATTGAAAATACCGCCAGAGAAGATCTGACCTTAGACGAAAGAATCGGGAACATTCGAGAAATTATCCGTGAATATCAATTGCAGCATCAGGAATCCAAAATAACCGCAACCTTGCTGAAAGATATTATTGGCCTATCATTGCCTCAGGCCAGTTATTATATGGCGGTATTAAATGCGTCGCAAGATTTAAAGAAAGCAATTGCAGAAGGCAAAATTAGTAGTTTGGATAAAGCCGCAGTGATTGCTGGAATTGATTCAGATGAGTTACGCGCACACGCATTAACAGCTTGTATTGAGGGATGTAGTTTAAAAGATTTACGTAAAATTATCGCAAAATCTAAATTGATACAAAAACAACAAATGCTGCAACCAAAAGTCAAGCGGGGTAGAGTTGTTTCGCGGGTCAATATGGGATTCACATTAAATACTCAGGTAGTAGAAACAATAGTGTATTCTGTGTTAAATCAACCAGAATTTAAAAAATATGCTGATGTATTTTCAAAAGTGAATTGGGTCTACTATGATCAGGTAGGTCGAGCTTTTCAGAAATTAATTGAAATTTTAGAACATGAACATGAAAAAGTGAGATAATTTGCAATGAATAAAAAAATTATGACGTCAATTAAACTACAAAAATTATTACATTTTAAAATGCAACAGCAAATCATTGGTGACGGATATGGGATGCGTGGTAAAAGTAAGTGGATTATTGAAGCGATAGAAAATTTTTTGCAGTTACCTGATTATCCATTATTAGTCGATATTGCAAATGAAATGGAACAATTGACTGAAATCGTGAGTATACGACTTTCAGAAGGCTTAATGGATCAATTGGATCAAGCTGTCATTAAAGTGCGTAGACAATACCCTGCAATGGAAGGAGTAAAAAGCAATCTTATTCGGGCTAGCATTATACAAAGATTAATTCGGGTCTCAACTTCGGTCACCGAACATGATGTAACTCATTGAAAATAAACTAAATAAATTCAAATTTAATCTATTTTTAGATAGTTTTAATAACTTAATATGTGACGTTTATGGGATATTATGGTATTTCTGCAAGGGGCTATGCTACTAACCACATGAGGAATTGTCTCTTGGTTAGATGTGACGTTTATGGGATTTTACATATCTTATTAAAGCTTCTGTTTTGTAAGGCATATATTCCGTATTTTTCAGGGTGAATCAAGCATTTATATACTAAGTATTTGATTATATTGCAAATAAATTGTTCTATGTGAAACATTCTTAGAGGATTTTGGAATGAACGCCCGATTTTTTAACTCTTTTCGCTGCATAGTAGCCATTATTCTAATGGGTTATCTATCTCCCGGTATTACTGCTCCATTATTAACAGATAAATTTATTAGTTTTGCGGATATTCACTTTAATCCATTTTCTGACTGTAAATCTTCATTTAAAGCATGCCCTCTAGCTAATAAATTACGTGCCGCAAATTATCAAGAATGGGAGGCTATTTTTAATCAGTATGGTACAAAGAAATTACCCGCAACTAAACATGACACTAACTATGCTTTATTTAATTCCGCATTAGCTGAATGGCAACGAATGAACCAACAGGAACATCCTAAATTTGGTTTGATCCTAGGGGATTTTTTAGTCCATCAATTTCGTACACGTTATATCCTTTATTCGCACGATACTTCACGCGCGGGCTATCAGAATTTTGTCAAAAAAACACTGCAATTTATGACGTATAAAATTCATCAGACATTTCCTGAAATAGATGTTTATGCTGCAGTAGGTAATAATGATTCTTATCGTGGTGATTATGCAAGTGTACCTAATGGTAAATTTTTTCAAGAAACCGCACAAACATGGAGTACTTTAATTCACGATCAAGCTAATCAGAACAGTTTATTGCGCACTTTTCCTCAAGGAGGCTATTATGCAGTATCATTATCCCACAATCAAAAGCAGCGTATTTTAATATTGAATACCGTGTTATTTTCAGCGCGTGCCAAAGGCCCACATATTGATCTTGCGGCTAAACAAGAATTGGCATGGTTACATCAACAATTAGTGACTGCAAAAGAACAAAAGCAGGATATAATATTGGCGTTTCATATTCCTGTGGGTGTTGATATTTATGCTACTTTACAGAATATGTTAACCAAGGTGGTCATGTATTGGAAACCTGTTTATAGTGATGCGTTTCAGGCAGAATTAAAAAAATTTCGTTCTGTAGTAAGGGAAGTTTTGCCTGCACACATTCATATGGATGCATTTCAATTAGTTATGGTGAATCAACTAGGTGGAATTCCAGTGAGTTTTACCCCATCTATTAGCCCGATATTTGGCAATAACCCTGCTTTTAAAGTCTTTAGTTATCGTTCTGAGACCATGAATCTTACGCAGTTTGAGACCTACTTTTATTCACTAAAGAATCCAAAGAATTCGGGGTGGCAAAAAGAATATAGTTTGAATCTACCATCTAGAAAAGTTACCTCAAGAAAGGGTAATAGTGAGCGAGATAGATATAATTTTTAATAAAATTCAATAGGTTATATGTGTTTTCGCATAGAAGCTATGCAAAGGATTTATTCGCTTTTCCTCATATCCAAGAATGTAGCAACTCTATTGATAGTTTATACAATATGGTCTATATTATATAGACCATTTATTATGAACTTTTGGGCGTATCATCTAATATGGATACAGACTTTGATTTGTTCCCTCTTTCGGTTGCAACAGGACCTGCTTTTTGCAATCGCAAAACTGAAATAGATCGTCTAAAGAATTGTATTGAAAATAGGCGACCGATTTTATTAGCTTCGCCTAGACGCTACGGCAAAACAAGCTTGGCGTTGAATACGATTCAACAAACTAAAATACCGTATGCACAAATTGATCTTTTTTCAGCGGTTGATGAACAAGATATAGAAAGGTGCATTTTAAAAGGCATTGGCAAGCTGATTTCTCGTATGGAAAGTGTTCCTAAGCGCGCACTTGCACTGGCTAGCGAGATTTTTGATAGCTCTCATATTCGCGCAGTGCTTAGTAAAGTTGGAGTATCGATCGAAATTAGTAAAAGAAAAGAAAAACCTGCCTATCATGTATTGGACATGTTAGAACGCTTGGAACGGTTGGCAAAAAAAACAGATAAAAAGATTATTTTGTTTTTTGATGAATTCCAATGTATAGGTGAAATTTCACCAGACCATGCAATGGAAAGCGTATTACGCCAAGTTGCACAGCTGACTCAATCCATTTCTTTCATTTTTTCTGGGAGTAATCGTCATCTTTTGCACGAACTATTCGATGATCGCAATCGTCCTTTTTATAAACTTTGTGAACGTATTACTTTGGAACGTATTTCACAAGAGGCTTATGCCAAGCATATTCAAAAAGTTGCCTTAAAGATATGGAAAACAGCGTTATCCCAAACCGTGCTTGATACATTATTTAATTATTCTGAATGTCATCCTTATTATATGAATTTACTTTGTTCACGACTTTTATTAGCAAGTAGGGCGCCTACTAGTGACTTGGTTGAAAAAAATTGGTTTCAATATGTGACGGAAGAGCGATCCAGCGTTGCCTCTGAAATAGATTTATTGAGTAAAAATCAACGTAAATTATTAACAGTGCTATCACGTACGAATGGTACAGATGCTCCATTAGGTCAGAAATTTATTCAACAAGCGAATATGTCGAAAGCAACTATTGACCAATCATTAACTTTTTTAGAGAAAAGGGATTATCTTTATAAAAATGAACACGGGTACATGAAAGTGCTAGATCCACTCATTAAAGCTGTGTTATCTGAGAGCCTGTTTTGATATTATTTGACTGGCTCTGAATACGATCATTCCTCTAAAGATATCTCATTTTTAAAGAGTAAAGAAAAGATGATAGCAATTGTTGAAGCTTATTACGCTGGATTATTAAAATACAAAAATTGGTGGCCTAATTTACTCGCTGGCTTAATTGTGGGTGTGGTTGCATTGCCATTAGCGATGGCATTTGCTATTGCATCCGGCGCGAAACCTGAACAAGGTTTATATACAGCTATTATTGCCGCACTTTTTGTTGGTATTTTTGGTGGTAGTCGGGTGCAAATTGCCGGGCCCACGGGTGCTTTTGTTGTGATTTTAGCAAGTATCACGGCTCGTTATGGAATAGAAGGATTACAGATTGCGACATTATTAGCAGGATTTATTTTGCTATTTATGGGCATGATCAAATTGGGCAGTGTAATCAAATTTATCCCTGATCCTGTTATTGTAGGATTTACTGCTGGAATAGGATTTATTATTTTTATTGGTGAATGGAAAGATTTTTTTGGATTGCCTGTACATATGGCGTTGAATGCGCATTTTTATCAAAAGTTATTGGTTTTATTATATGCTTTACCTCTACTAAATTGGACTACCACACTACTAGCTAGTTTAAGTTTGTTACTTGTATTCGTTACGCCAAAAATTTTAAAACGCATTCCTGGACCTTTAATTGCGATGATAGTTGTTACGACATTGCAATTTATTTTCCAATTTCAAAATGTCGCAACGTTAGGCAGTACATTTGGCGGTATTCCGCATGAATTACCGCGGTTTCATTTACCTAGTATCACATTTCACCATACAATAGACTTAATTGGGCCAGCTTTTACCATTGCACTGTTGGGTGCTATCGAATCTCTTTTGTCAGCCACAGTTGCGGATGGCATGGCAAATACTCGGCATAATTCAAATCAAGAATTAATCGGGCAGGGGCTTGCTAATATTTTTTCTCCGCTTTTTGGTGGATTTGCAGCGACAGGTGCAATTGCGCGTACTGCAACTAATGTTCGAAATGGTGGTAATAGTCCTATTGCTGCAATGATTCATTCAGTCGTTCTAATCTTGGTAATTTTGTTGTTAGCACCACTGGCGGCCTATATTCCACTTTGTACACTTGCAGCCATTTTATTTGTTGTAGCTTACAATATGAGTGATATTCATCATTTTATTTATATACTAAAAAATGCGCCACGGTATGATGTCATTGTGTTATTGGTAACGTTTTTCCTAACCATTTTTACTGATTTGGTTGTAGCAGTAAATGTCGGCGTTATTTTGGCAATGTTATTTTTTATTCGCCGTATGAGTCAATTTGTTACGATCGAAGAACAAACAGTTGAAAAATTAAAGCCCGAATTGGTGATTCATGGGTTATCTGAACTACCGAAAGATACTATTGTTTATACCATCCAAGGGCCTTTCTTTTTTGGCGCAGCAGAAAAAATTGAACATGCTTTTGCGGTAACACATACCGATCCAAAAGTGATTATTTTTCGGTTAAAAGATGTTCCTTTTATGGATATGACAGGCTTAGAAACATTTCATGAATTAATTGAACAATATCATAAACGTGGAGTAAAGATTTATCTGTGTGAAGCAAATGCTAGAGTTCTGCATAAATTAACAAATATCGGAATAGTACATTTGATTGAAGAAAAGAAAATATTTAATACATTAGCAGAAATATTAAAAAACTGTCATGACCAATGATATAATGAAAATAATCTACCTTAGAAAGTGAGGGAGCATATGATATGGGTTACTACGGCTAATTCAAATATCTGCCGAATTTATCACTTTGACAAACATCCAGCAAAATTAACTTTATTGAAAGAAATTAGCCATCCAGAAAATAGATTAAAAAAAGCAGAATTTTTTACTTCAGATAAACCGGGACGTTATCACGTAGACCCCTCTGCACATGGAACTTATTCACAGCGCACTGATCCTAAAGAGGTGGAAATTGATCATTTTGCCCGGGAAATTGCGGATGAGTTGGATCGAGGAAGAAACGCGCAAGAATACAAGAAGTTAATTATTGTTACTGCTCCACATATGCAAGGTTTAATATTCCAACATTTAGATAAACATGTGCAAGAGTTAATAGTCAATGATATTCAAAAAGATGTGATGCATTTAGCGCAACATGATTTATTAGATTTTTTAAAAACACACGCACAATATGAGCAAAGCTAACGTATGCGATACCGGTGCCGCGATTGTTGTTCCTTAGGGTTTTGTTTGAATAATCGTTGATATTGACCATAACCTTTTTCTTCTAAATCTTCCGCAGGAATAAATTCAAGTGCTGCTGAATTAATACAATAACGTTTAAATGTAGGCGGTGGGCCATCATTAAATACATGCCCAAGATGAGATTGCGCATGTTTGGAAACCACTTCTATACGTGTCGTGAACCAACCTCGATCTTCTTTTAATACAATATTGCTTGCGTCAAGTGGTTTGGTAAAGCTGGGCCAACCTGTTTTAGAATCAAATTTATCAAGCGAACTAAATAAAGGTTCACCACTTACAATATCAACATAAATCCCGGGTTTTTTATTATTCCAGTAAGCATTATCATAGGGTGGCTCGGTACTTTTTTCTTGGGTAACTTGATATTGTAACGGTGTGAGTTTTTGCTTAATATCGGTGTCACTTGGGCGTTGATATTGATTTTCAGCAAACACGGTTAAAGAAGAGAAGATGAGTATTAAAATGCCTGCTGCTTTCCATTTCATGTTGGCACTCCATTTTTTTACTGAGGTCATTTAATTAGTATATACTTAAATGAATGTCCGTTTTAGCTATTCTTGGAGAAGTAGTGCGATTATTTAAAGTGATTTTTGGAATACTTACTTTTATTGTTTCAATAAGTGTATGGAGTGGGCAGACAGCGACCGCAATATTTGCAGCAGGATGTTTTTGGTGCATTCAACATGATTTTGATCATGTTTCAGGTGTTATTAAAACTATTGTAGGATATACGGGTGGGCAGTTGCATCATCCTACTTACGCTGAAGTGTCTCATGGCGGTACGGGGCATTACGAAGCAATTGAAGTGATTTATGATCCAGCAAAAGTCAGTTATGTCCAATTACTCAATGTATTTTGGCATCATATTGATCCTACTGATGCAAGAGGACAATTTTGTGATACAGGCGATCAATATCGTGCGGCGATTTTTTATCGTAATCAGAAAGAAAAACAGTTAGCTGAAATGAGTAAAAAAGCATTAATGCATTCTGGCCGTTTTAAACAAATTACCACACAAATTTTACCTGTAGTAACGTTCTATCCCGCAGAAGAATACCATCAAAAGTATTATCAAAAAAATCCGCTACGCTATCAGTTTTATCGATATAACTGTGGTCGTGATCAACGCTTGAAGCACATTTGGGGATGAGATTATGCGAGTCTCAAACGAAATCTCTGGATTGTCATTTACCAATTCTGCTTATCAGCCGCGAAATTGGACTATTAGTATTCTTTCTGCTTGTGATACAGAATCAGGGCAAATAGAACAAAGAATGCAGGAAAAAGGTGTTATTGGAGAAGATGTTCGAATGCTGACTTATCCAGAAGCACACGGCATCCGTGGTGAATTAGAAAGTTCTTTTGCTCACATCACAGCGAAATTGGCACATGCGGCGAAACATGAATTAATTAGATATATTGAAGTACCAAAATATTTGGGTAGTAATGAAGTAGTCTCTTATGTGGCACAGCAACATTATCAACGTGCAGTGCAGTTCTTGGGCGTTGATCAAGTTAAGCAACTTTATACATCTGCAGATTTAGGTTTGTTCCGGTCTACAAAGACAAATGAATCTTCTATATCACAATCTCAATCTACAAAACATACCATTGAACTTGGACTTTAAGCCAGGAAGGAGGTAAAATGATTCTATTTTTTTTGCGGTGTTTAAAGCGTGAGATACGCATGTTACGCAGTTTTTCGTAGAAAAACATGGAAACTC
>AMFJ01005704.1_pt1 | contig 10869 bp, 15 predicted proteins | sample 427208 | NCBI WGS metagenome assembly AMFJ01 (sample SAMN02954298, study PRJNA114691) | groundwater metagenome | biome: aquatic; feature: subsurface aquifer; material: sediment; isolation source: subsurface aquifer sediment | place: USA: Rifle, CO | collected 2008-08
GATCATGAGACCGTTTTTATTGCTTAGGTTTTTAGACCATGCCACACTAAAAAGAGCGTGGTTTAGGTCAATTCAATTGTAATTCTATTTTGCCTTATTTTTAGACAAAAATCGAATACAAGTATACAATTAGCTTAATAAATATAATCTATAATCGCATGTTAAAAGAAAAAATAACTGAAAAGTTTAATAAACTTATACAAGAAGGCAATCAAATTCTTGTTAAGGCTGGTTATCATGGAGAAGATTACCAGCGTCACCCGCCTAATTCAGATTATCTGAGATTCAGAACAGAAGCATTAAATTTAATTGAAAGAGTTTGTGGAAAAAATAGTGCTCACTATTCAGAGCTGAAAAGAATTGCTGAGGGAAAAGAAACTGCAAATAACTCATACTATTTCAATATGTGCTTTGGAATTTTAGAGGCCGCACATAATGATTTTAATGAAGACTTTCTATTTGAAATTAAATCACTTGTGAGTGCTGAGATATTAGATGATTTTCTAGAACAAGCAGAGGCCTTATTAAAAAATGGATATTTTATCCCAGCCGCTTCTCTAGTTGGTGCTGTATTAGAAGATTCTCTAAGAAAGATTTGCGAGAAAAATGAAATCGAAGTACCTGAAAAAACTAAAATTGATTCTTTAAATAGTGAACTTGCTAAAGCTGGCATTTATAATAAATTAGTGCAAAAAGAAATAACAGCAAAAGCTGACATTAGAAATAATGCGGATCATGGTCATTTTGATAAATTCACAAAAGATGATGTGGAAGGTATGATTAAATGGGTAAGACGTTTTGAGTGTGACCACCTTGGATAGATGTAAACATTTTTCGATAATTAATTACTGAAATTCATGGCTAAATAAATTAAAAATAGCCCTACTTACCTAACTTTGCTTGGAAAGAAAAATTAGTATAAATTCAATAATTATTACATAATTGAAATATTAATTATTGTAAATAAATTTATGGGTGTATCAAATTTTATAATAAAATCAATCGAAGATAATGCTTTTCCCATTGCGATATTAATTCTCATTGCTATTTCATTTGCATTCCTGATTAGAGAAATTGCATTGTGGTATTGGAAAGTTAATGACGTTATAGATTTATTAGAAAAAATTGAACGCAATACAAGAAAAGATCATATCAAAAATAACAACATCAGCTAATTGAAGGCATTTTTTCAAACATTTGATTCCATAATATAAGTCCCAACGACGTCCCATAGCCTCAACAAAAAACAAAAAGTCATCTCTAGAGATGACTTTTTTTACTTTAAAAAATTTACACATCTAAAGTATCGCAACACATTTTCTGCAATAAAATAATCCAGCTTGTGTATTATCCACTATAAGGTTTGAGGTAAAAAATATTAATGAGATAAGGAGGTGAACAAATTATGGACAAAAAAATAGAGGTAAAATATTTTGCATCGCCGGATGAAGTGCGAACATTCGAAAAAGGAAAAGTAGAGCTGGTCAATATCGGAGGCGCCATGGTCGGCAAGGCCACTTTTGAGCCTGGTTGGAAATGGTCTCAACATGTGAAACCGATTGCCAATACTGAGTGGTGCGAAGCTCCTCATTTCCAATATCTCATATCAGGAACCATGCACGTAGTGATGTCCGACGGCACGGAAACGGATTTGAAGCCTGGCAGCGTATCCTTACTGCCGTCAGGCCATGACGCCTGGGTAGTTGGAGAAGAACCAGTAGTCGGAGTTGATTTTCAGGGAATGGTTGATTATGCCAAGAAAATTTGATTAACTCTGATGTCAAAAGAATTAGCCAATCCATCAAACACTGACAGGATTGGCTTTTTTATAGAAAAAATTATATATTTTTTATTTCTCATCTACCTAAACCTTTCTTCAGCTTTTTTCCAATCAATATTTTCAAAAAAAGCCTCGATATATTTTGGCTTGTCTTTTCCATGGTCGAGCATAAAAGCATGTTCAAAAACATCCATGATAAGAATAGGATTGAAGCCGGCCGGATGACCGCTGTCATGTTCATTGATCCAAAAATTTATAAGATTTCCGTCATTGGGATTTTGATAGAGAATGACCCAGCCTATTCCCCGCATTTTTCCAGCAGCCACAAAATCATTTTTCCATTCATCAAAACTGCCAAAAAAATTAGACATAGCCCCGTACAATTTTCCGCCTTCATCAATCATGCCATTACCTCCTAAATTTTCGAAATAAAGCTCATGGAGAATAACTCCGTTGGTTTCCCATCCCAATCTTCTTTTTACCTCAGCATATTCTGCAGAACTCTTATCCAGAGAAGTCTGAAGATCCAGAATTTTATTGGCATTGTTTACATAGCCTTCATAAAGAGAAAAATGAATATCTAGGAGATTGTCGCTGAACCCCATCATGCCTTTCAGATGTGAGAAATCTTTTTTTACATACATAGTATTAGAATTAGAATGATTAATATTTTGACATTTCACACTATTACTACAAATGCCGCTCTTCAATATTGCACAGGTGCCTATTTTTCGCTATATTTATATCACCTTAACTTTGCCGCTTTGGCAGGGAATAAAAAACAATGAAAACTATTCCAGCAAAAAAATCACATCCCCGAAAACGGACAATGGATTCTGTTTGCAATTCAAACCGTTCAGAAAATCTGCCAATGCCGGCAAATCTTCCAGGAAACGCAAAAAAAGAAACCTATGGTGAAAAGGGTGATTTTTCGCATCATTCTCCCAGCATATCTTTCATCCAGCCAAGCGCAAAAAATAATTTTACCAATCAGAAAATCAGCTTATTGATAATTTTTAGCCTTATTTTTTTAGGCGGAACTTCCTATCTGATAAAAAATTCTTTTCCAAAAAATAATTCTCAAAAAGAAAGTGATCTTGTAGAAAAAGCAGAGACTGTAAGAACACCCATCGAAACCCAGATCAGACCAAAAACCCCGACCGAAGAAAAAATTGCCGATGAAAACATCAACACTGAGCCAAAAGATGAAGAAGAAGGAAAAAGAAATGACATTACTATCGGGCCCGTACAAGTTTCCGGACCCATGCAAAATGAAAATGATTTTTCTTTTGCCATCTTAGGCGATACCCAAAGATTTGATGCGGCCGACCCAAAAGGAGGTTTCCAGCAAAGCATCGCATCCATAGGAAATAAAAACCCCTCCCTCATAGTCGCTGTCGGAGATCTGCTTTCCAGCTGCGACGGACTGGAAAAATGTGAAAACGATCTTTCCGACTGGAAAAATATCGTTGGCCAGCTTTTCCCTAAGACTTATGCAGTCATGGGCAATCATGATCGAACGGGAAAAGGAAAGGCTGACACCATGTGGCAGAAATTTTTCACCCTCCCCCAAAACGGCCCTGCTGGCTATAGGGAACTTGTCTACTCTTTCGATTTCAAAGATTCCCATTTTATCATCCTAAACAGCGAAAAGCCGGAGGAAAATCTCATCAATAAGACCCAAAGAAATTGGTTGGAAGCGGATCTTGCGAAAAACGCCAAAAAGCATGTTTTTGTTTTTTTCCATGAGCCGGCCTATCCGGTGAAATCAAAAATTGATGAGAGCTTAGACGCAAATGCGAAAGAAAGAGATCAGCTATGGAAAATTTTAGAAAAATATAAGGTTGATGCGGTTTTTTCCGGACATGAACATATTCAAAGCCACAAAAAAATCGGCTCGATCGACCAATTTATTTTTGGCAACACCGATTCTTTCGATCATGAAATCCCGCCGTCAAATTCTAATGATTTTTATTATCAGGGCCAAGGATTTGGAATGGTTTCTGTTTCTGATTCTTCAACCAAGGTGGAATTTTTCACGGTTTCAGGAAAACTTCTGAAAACTATTGCCTTGGAAAAATAAAAACTGGCCGCCCTTCCTGATGGAAAAGCGGCCTGACGTTTTTCAGAGCTTAACTCTTTTTTTAGCTTTGCCTGCTTTCGTAGTAAAGGGCAGGGTTCCGATTCCGGAAGAGCCTTTCCCCTTTCTTTCTTCAAAGGTCGCGCCGCTTTGAACGAGAGCATCTTGATCACTTGTTTTTTTTCCTGCACATTTCTCATCTGGAAAGCAAGATCCGTCCCCGCAACAAGTCTTACCATCTTCGCAATTGCACATGTTCCATCTCCTTATTCAGCATTAATTTTTCTACAATAAAAACCATGTCTTTGATGGTAGTTATTGTTTTTGCCGCCTCGTCAGAAATTTCTATTCCGAACGCTTCTTCAATCGTCATTAATAGTTCGACAACATCAAGCGAGTTCATTTCAAGATCACCCGCCAGAGATGATTCGGAAGAAATATTTTCTATCGAAAAATTGAACTTCATTGAAATTAATTCAAAAATCTCACTCTCAACACCAGCCATTTCCAGCCTCATTCTACTTATTAAAGATCTTCACATCAAAAAACAGTTTTATTCAAAAACAATATCAAATAACAAGGAGGTTGTCCATATCCGTGCAAATTCACTTAAAAAATAAAAAAAGCCGGAAGCTCTATAATGTATTTTTTCCAACACGATGTATTGGATACATTATGGAGCTTTCCGGTGAAACCTGGAAGGTTTTAGGTCATGATATGATCTGCCCCTTCCTTGCACATACGGGCGCATGCGATCCTTTCTCTCATGAGTTGCAGACCTTCCTTAAAATCTGCAACATACTGTTTGATCCAAAGAACTATCTTCATATTTTTCCTCCTTTACGCTGAGTTGATTGAAATTGGGAGCATATGACTTTCTACACTAACTTTATACCAAAGCACTGTAAATGTCAAGTATAAGAATATTATCCGTTCTGATACTGACAACCTGAAAAACGCCTTGCTAATTCTCTCAGAATCCCCAGCCAATGCTTGTCATTCCTTGGAGTTGATTCAAAAATCACCGCAGGAAGCTTGAGCGTAGTTTTGCCAATCCAGATCCAATAGAAATCCTCCAGATGCTTCTGAACCAAATCTCTTTTTTCTATCGATTCGATTTTCAGCATAGTCAGATAATCTATTTTGACTGCCTTGATGTAGGGAGCCAATTCTTCTACGAGTATCCCCACATATTCCTCTTCTTGAGGCAATTCATGGACACATTTGCAAAGATCATCCAGATAGATCTTAATGTGCGTTTCCTTGCATGTTTGAGCCAAAAGGCGTATGACTTCTAAACACAGGTGTTGATCCTCTTTTATTTCCACTATGACATAACGACTTCCGTATTGGCGAAGCAAACTACATACACGCTCCCAGGCAAAAATATTGTTATTCATCGCTTCCAGGTTTATAGAATAACACATCCTATTATTTGATACATTCAGCTCCGCTATAAATTTCAGCTGTCGTTCTAGCAACACAGGAAACATTTCCTGCATCATGTCGTGCGGCATATCGGAAAATGATTTGCCTATATGGCAGTTTGGCATGATCTTGCACCTTGTCAGCATTTCTCCGCCATGCACCACGGTTTCTATTTTACCATTATCTTTGATGCGAAAAATAAGATTGAAAATAAATCTCGCAAAAGACATGAAGCCCGGCGGCTTAACACTGGTCAGTTCGCCTATGTGGAACCAAATATTTTCCGGCTCATAAAGCACTTGCCTATACAAAATCTGATAAGGCTCTAGCCTTGCTTTTGTACTTGGTTTGTTCATTGCTAAACACTCCTTTTTTTATTCTGATTTTTTTGGAAAAGATTCCTGCAGTCCTTTGTTGTTTGAAGTTCTTGTTTGAAAGGAACCAATGAAATGGAAAATCAAGCAAGATATTTTTCACTTTATTCGTTCTTCTCTTCGGCCTTATTTTTATAGCAGCAATTGCAAAAGACTTCCATAGTCTAGCAAAATCAATCGCTTTGTCAATTTGATCAATTCTAGTAAGTTTTTATTTCAAACAACATTTGACACATTTTTATCAATTGCTTATAGTTAGATTAGTTTTTATTTATTCGCAGAAAAAATGACAACGATAAGAAAACAATTGAATATTCTAACCAATAAGAAACAGAAGAAAATCTCGCCGACGGGATAATCTTTTGTGTTTTCTTAGAAAGTTTAAAGATATTCCCGCTTCGGCGGGTTTTTTGTTTTTTTGAGTTCTTTTCATCCGATCAAACCAATTCCTGCAAGGAGACCGCAAAATGATCATCAATGCTTGTGACTTGAACGCCAGCCAACAATTGGAAATTGCCGAGAAAGCCTCTGCTCTCAGCCACAAAAGCAATTCTTCCTTGCTTCCTAAATCTATTGACGAAGTCTTGCGAATCATCTGTCAGAAAATAGTCTTCACAGAAGTTCATCAAGACCAGCCTCTCTTTCTCATTGCTTTTGAACCGACGGGAAATCCTTCCTACATTGAGGTCGGTATGACCTGCAATATCGCGCCCAATAAGATCAGAGGCAAACATATTTTTCCACTTATTATTGATTTTTATCGCAAAACAAATGGAAATGGGAAAAAGACTCTCTATCTGACTACTACCGATATTCGCATGATCAAAGTGGCTGAAAAATCCGGCTTCTCGCAATTGGAAAGCATCCATGGCGTTTTCCCTCCTGAAGTTTTGGATTTTTGCTGTTCTCCTTGCTTGCCTGAAAAGACAGGCGTGCCAAAAAAAGACAGCAAAAAATTTGCTGCTCTCGATTTGAAGGCAGATTCATCCCGAACTCAGATGATGCTTGCACCCGCCAACCTTGCAGGATTTTTGCTCAAATTATGTGAAAAAACAATAGCGATTGTTTTTCCAAAACCTGTCTGAAAAAATTTAGACAGGTTTTATTTTTTATCCAAACTTTGAATCAATTGCAACAGTTTTTCTTCTAAGAGATTCAATTCTTTCCTATTCACAAATTCATTTTCAGTGTGGGCAAATTTGATATCTCCCACTCCGAAAAGAAGACTGTTCGGGAAAAAAGCCATCTCTGAAAAAAATGGGACAAGAGCGCCATCTTTGATCAGATTGCTTTCACATGGCTTTATCTTGTCAGTGATTTTCATCTTGATCTTTTCTTTTTTTATTTTCATTAGATATGCTGTTATTTTATAAAACTCTTTCATATTCTTCGGCCGCATCAAAATTTTAGCAAACGCCTTTCCCGCCACCACATTATCCGCTTCCCCTCCTTCTGATATTATTGCGTTGAAAGCTGTCCAATTTTTTCTATATAGTTCTGCCAAGAGTCCGGTCAAATTATACACTGCACTATTTTCTTTTTTAAATTCCAAAGAAGAATGTTTTTGCACGCCCCGAGTGTGAATAGCGGCCGCAATCAAACCGCGCTGGCTGGTAGCAATTTTTAGGCCAGTCGGTTCCATCACGATGAAATTGCCTTTTTTGATTTTCACTTTTTTCGCTCCGCAAAAATCATCCTCCTCGCCTACAGTGAAAATTAAACCGATGTTTTCTAATTTTCTCGCTGCCATGATCGCTCCAGCCAAATTGCCTTTGTTGTCTATCGCCCCTCTTCCAAAGATTTTGTCTTTCGTGATTTTAACAGTCACCGTACCCGGAACCGTGTCCATATGGACTACGATATATGTTTTTGGCTTTCCTTTGGTAGCGACAACATTAAATCGATCTTGCTCGACTATCTGTTTTTTAACCTTAAAGTCCGTTAGTTCTGAAACCAAAAAATCTCCCATCGCTTTTTCCTGTCCGGAAACAGATGGAATTTTCAACATTTTGATTAATAAGCTTTCAATTTCAGTCATATTACTCTTTGATTTAATTAATTATATAATGAATGATTGGGAAGCAAATGGCAAGTTTCCATTTGCTTCCCGTCGGAATAAAAAGCGGTTTTATTTGGTGAGAAAAATCTTAGAGACTGTCCAGAATCCAATAGGTTCTTTCAGAAAACTTCGCGTCTCTGGCTAGCAATTCTTTGAATCCCAGTTTTGCATAAAGAAAGCGAGCTGGCAGCGCTTTTTCATTGGTGCGAAGAAGAATTTTTACGAAATCATTGCGCCTTGCTGATTCTATAAGCCATTCAGAAATTTTTCTCCCGATACCCTTGGTTCTATATCGAGAATCTACGCCCAATTCATCGATATAGAAATATCTCTCCCGATCATCAAGGAAATCGTCCAGAATGTGTCCATTAGAAATGGCTTGCATTTCTTTTTTGGAAACTTCATAACCCCAAGAAAATCCGCACACCGCGCCCGATCTTTCATCTAGAGCAAAAACGGCATTGGCATTTTTCTTAGTGAACTCTCTTTCCATATCCTTTTGGACTTCAGAAGCTATCCAAAAGTCCTCATTCCAAGGCGGCTCCTTCCAGACTTGGCAATATAACTCAGCCGTTTTCTCGATAACAATCTTTTCTAATTGACCGCTTATCAAATCGATGAAGTTCATAGTCCATCTCCTTTTTTCATTGTTATGTGGAAAATACAAAAACCTCTTCCTATCCCGGGAAGAGGTTCATAAAAATTCAAAAAAATCTACATCAACCTTTTCCCTGAACTAGAAGAGGTTTTATGATGATTTTTGGAAATTCGCCCAAGCGCCAAACGATATCCGCCCAACCCATTTTTTAGCCATTGGGAAATTCTGGCTATTGTAGTTGAGCTAAGTCCTGTTTCTCTGATGATTTCAATATAAAGTTTCTTTGCATCCAACATTTGAACCGCTTTCCAACGGTTTCCCAATTCCAAAATTTCCTTTTCCGTCAAAAGGTCGCGCAAAAAATTTCGCATTTCTTGTTTTGTCTTGAGCCTCAACAAAATCTCAATCAAATCTTCAGTTTTCCGGTTTTTCCATGTTTCCATAACTTGCTTTAGTATGATAAATTACTTTACTATAATAAAGCATAGCAGATTGATAGATATTGTCAAGAATTCCGCAGATATTTTAGATGGTTAATACTGCTAAATATTAAACTATCAAATATTACATCAAATCTTTTTTCATCCTTTCGAATTCTTCCTTGTTTATTTCTCCCTTTGCATAACGTTCTTTTAAGATATCCACTGGATTTTTTCCATCCCTTCGTCTATATTTATCATCTCTAACCAAGGCCAAGATTCCCCAAATGACCAATCCCCAAAAAACAAGCATAAAAATCCAGCCGAAGCCGAACCATCCTCCCCAACCCATATCATAAAAATTTCCCATCATAATGTTTGATACAAAAAAAATTATCCGAAACAAAACATCAAAATCATCTTCTGCATAATACTACTCTTGCAATAAATTTTTTATTTCACTTTATTTTATAAAGAAAATAAAAGCTCTGCCAGTCTTTGACCGGCAGAGCTCAATCAGCTCCTTTCCCAATTAGATATATTGGGTTTTAATTTTTCATGCACCATTCGTAGGCATTCCGGAACATCTGTATCCAAGGGGTAACTCCGATTTGTTGGAGTTTTTGCTTCATGTCCTCGGGCAAATAATGCGCTTGCCAAGGCAGGAAAACCCTTTCCGGATGAGGCATGATTGCCAGATGAAGCCCATCTTCAGAGCAAAGACCGGCGAGACCCCCTTCTGATCCGTTCGGATTGAAAGGATATTTTTCAGTAGCCATGCCAGCATCATCCACATACACCAGCGGAGCCAATCCTTCTTCCTGGATAGCCCTTCTGATTGCCGGATATGGGAAAATCAATCTCCCCTCTCCATGATCGACATGGATTCCAAAGACCAATCCTTCCATGCCCCGAAGCATCATTGCCTGGGATTTTTCCACCTTGACCGTAGTCCAGCGAGACTCAAAACATCCCGAAGTGTTGTGCACAAAACGTGGCTGGTTTTCAGGATCAATATTCAACCAAGGTACCCAGCCAAGAAGGCCGAACAGTTGACAGCCATTGCATATGCCGAGGGTAAATGTGTCGGGACGATTGTAAAAATCCCAGAACATTTTTTTCAATCTTGCATTGAACAGTATGGTTGCCACCCAACCCTTAGCGCTTCCGGCGACATCGGCATAGGAGAAACCTCCTACTGCTGCCAATCCCCTAAAATCATCAAGAGTAATTCTACCATCCAGCAAATCCGTCATGGTGATATCCCACGTTTCAAACCCGGCTAAATAAAATGCCGATGTCATCTCGCGGTCAGAATTGCTTCCCTCATCTCGCAAAATTGCTACGCGCGGTTTATCACTGCGATTGAGAAGATTTGCATCCGGCGCTTTTACTTTGAATGGTACAACATATTCCTGACCAGAACGGTCAAAAATATTTTGTTTCTCCTCATCGGCACATTCGGGATTTTTCTGCAATTTCTCCAGCTGATAGGAAGTTTCCTCCCACCAACCGCGAAGCTCCTGCATCGACTCATCCAACACCAGTTCACCGTTGCAATTTACCCGGATATGTTTTTCTTTTGTCGTATCTCCGATGAAAGCCCACGGTATACCTGCCGATTCCAGAGTTTGTCTTACTTCTTTCCAATCACGCTCGGAACACTCACACACAAACCCGAGTTCCTCCGAAAAAAGCATTTCCAAGGGATTGCCTCCCCCAGGAAATATGACATTCAGCCCACAGTTTCCGGCAAAAGCCATTTCCAGAAGAGTCGTGATTAAACCGCCATCACTGCGATCATGTCCTGCAGTGATCAATCTCCTGGCAATCAGCTCCTGCATGACTATGAATGCGCGTTTCAACATCGTTGCATCATCCATGTCAGGAGATTCATTGCCGATCTGTCCGAGCACTTGCGCCAGAGCACTGCCGCCCATACGATTTTTCCCGAAACCCAGATCAATCATAAAAAGAAGGCTTCCGGGATGCTTGATGTCTGGCGTCACTTTTTGCGTGATGTCCGGTACAGCTGCGTAAGCGGAAATAACCAGCTCACGCGGAGACTTTACAGTTTCGCCATCGACCAGAGTAGCCATAGATAAGCTATCCTTACCGCCGTCCACCGCCA
>AMFJ01034128.1_pt1 | contig 10868 bp, 10 predicted proteins | sample 427208 | NCBI WGS metagenome assembly AMFJ01 (sample SAMN02954298, study PRJNA114691) | groundwater metagenome | biome: aquatic; feature: subsurface aquifer; material: sediment; isolation source: subsurface aquifer sediment | place: USA: Rifle, CO | collected 2008-08
AGGTTTCCTGGAGTGCGGTGAAGTACTGCATCATCTTCAAACGATCCTGTTCCTTGGAACCTCGGATAAGGTCTTTGAGGCGTTCAAGATTCACCTTGTCCGTTTCGGAAATATCCTTTGATAACACTTCGGAAAGGGATCCAGAAAGGCTCTCTATACTCACTCAAGTAACAAAATCATACACCACGGTGATATCTTTTGTCGCAATAATGCTATTATTCGAATCATAGAGGCTAAGTTTCATGATCTTTTCCTTGGCGGTCGCATCGGTATTTTTCAAAACAAATACACCTCCGTTCATAGAAGAATCCGTTCCCTTATTATCGATATCATCGGTAGGATCTCCGTTGAGATTGGAATCCACAGCTATGTCCGTATCGATTCCATATTTCGCGATAGTTCCTGCGGATTCACCGAGATAGAGATAGAGTTTCTCCGAACCATTCGTTATATGGATAACATCATTATCAGCGGAGGGATAAGAAAAATAGATAATCTTATCCGAAGCTTTTTTTATTTTCAGAGCGTTGACGATGTCTTTCCTGAGGCTGGTAGACACACTTTTCGTATCTGTTCCGTCAGAAACTTCGAGAGTTACCTCTCCAGAAACCGGATTCTCTCCAAAGTCATACGTGAAAGAGTCAGAAGTGGTGGAAGTGGTATCTAATAGTGACCATTTTACGTTGGTATAGAGACCCTTTGTGGTATTGAGGAAAACAAATTTCTTTCCGATAGCGATATATTCAAGGTTTGGCACTATTTCATTCTTCACGGTGATAGCTTGATACTTGGTGTTGGAAATCCCTTTATAGGTAACCTTTACCTTGAAATTGAAATTTCCCGGCTTGTCATATGTATGACTTACTATCGGAGTATTAGTCGTTTCTTCGTAAAATCCGTCACCATTGTAATCCCACTTATATTCCGCCTTACTTGCCAAATCAGTTCAGAGGATATTTTTGGCTGAAACGACGAAGTCCACTTTTTGATCTACGGATATACTCGTGGAGGAAGCTTTGATGGTGATAATAGGGGTATTGATATTATCGGAAACAAGTGTCAGAGAATATCTCTCCGTGCTCATCTCGTCGCTATTTATCTTGAGACCGTTGGAGTCCTCCAAAATAACGGCAAAATAATACTTTGCTCCGATGCGAGGAAGAACGAATACCGTCTTTGGGGATCGGGTAATACGAAAATCCTGTGGCTCCGGATCCTCCTCGGTATAGTAATACCAAATATAGGAAGTAATAATACCATCCTCATCCACTGCATTGTTCGCGGTGACGCTCACCATTACGGGATCCGTATCGATCTTGTCGGCAACAATAGCAAGAGAAGAGAGTTTTGGAGAGAGATTTTCCACTTTCACATATGCTCGCTCAGTATCCTGAACACCCGTTTTTTGACTACGAACACTGAGCGTAATAGGAAAACATCCAAGTTCATCAAACTTATAACTGAAATCCTTTTGGGACGAATTTCTGCTTCCATACTTCCAAGTATAGGCGATTCCCTGACTGGTTCCATCGGTATTGACACTATTTTCCGCACTCATAGTTATAGCTTTTGCGCGATCGATGACAAATGCCTCTTTTCCGTCGCAGGCATCGGGCGTTGGTATGATCTCATCGTTATCACGCTTAATGGTGATAATGGAAAATGGACTCGTACTATCCATTACATACACCTTTCGAGAGATGGAATTACTATCCGAGTTACGTCCCTGAACGATCAAGTTTACAGAATAGGTTCCTGCTTTTTTATAGATATGACTCACTCTTCCGGTCGTACTCGTATCGGTTTCACCGTCCCCAAATTGCCACTCGAATGTTTGTGCCTCCTTGGAATCGGCGATCAAAGAAAGGGAAGATCCGGCCCGTACGATTTTCGGAGAAGTGATGAGTCGGATAGAGAGAAGAGAATTGATGGTAATATCTTTGTTGGATGAAACCGTCTTTCCGTCTTTATTGGATACTTCCAGAGTAACATGGTGCGTACCAATGGTATCAAAAGTATATCTTCCCATTGCCCCGTTACGAATCGGGCTTGCAAGATCACTGCGAACGCCATCAACTATCCATGCATAGGCCAGATTTCCTCCATCCAAATTATCGGGATCATAGCTCTTTGTCGCATCGAATATAAGTACATTGGGTGATTCTGCATTCAAAGTCTTCGTATCGAAGGATGCAACGGGATCACGTCATTCGATAGTGATTATGAGCGTGTCATAATCCTCTTTTCCGTTGGAGGCAAGAGTTCGGAGCTTTACGGCATATTTCCCGGTTCTCGGAAATTTGTAGGAGATATTTTGGAGATTGGAAGTAAAGAGCGATTTTTCACTCTCGAGTTCGGTAATCTGCCAAGAATACCCAAGGTTCAAGTATGCGGCCGAAGCGGAAGCATTGAAATGAAATTCATCCCGAGGAAATCCATTGATTTTATCGGATCTGATGCTTGAGATAGGATCACGAATTTCGATCTCTATTTCTTTGATAACTTTTTGGTTCTCATTGGTGGTTACCTCCATCTTCAGTCTATAAATTCCCTCGTTGGAATATATCTGACGATCGAGCGACGGAGAATTATTATACTGAGCGATATTTCCATTTCCAAATTCAAAACGGGTCGCGATGAATCTGGTTCCAGCAGCCGGAGTGGATGCGGTTGCATCTATAAGAAGCCCCTGACGACCTTGTGCGGGCGTGAATTTTATCTTATCGAGATTGGAAACATATATTCCATTGATAGCGAGGGAGATATTTCCAAGCTTTGGAAGTACGTGTATATTCGTGGAGGAATCAAAAGGAAGAACATCTGTTTTTCCATTTTTATTTCGGCTCGAAGAAAGGATATTGAGAAAAACGGTATACGTACGTTCCTCCGGAAAAGTATAGGCGAGAGACGGTCCGGTTCCGAGAATAGTCCTCTGTCAGAGAGCGGATCGAATCCACCAAATATAACTTGTCTTCGGGATGGTCACACCTGACGGATCCACCACTTCGGAAGCTCGAAGAGTTACCGTCAGTGGGGCATTTCCTGTCGCCGGAGATGCAACAATCTTCCCCTTAATACGACCGAGTTTCACTTTCGTGAGGTAATCATTGAGATTTTTTGCGAGATTGGCAATAGCCGTATCGGAATCCGGAGTTTTCTTTACGAGTGCGATGGCGGTGATAAGGGAGTTCGCGAGATTGGTATTGAAAATAGTATCATTGGAGTCTGAAAATGTCGCCATAGAGGATTTTACGAGGGATTCAAGATTCGCGAGAGTTCCTACGGTAATTCTATTATTTACCTGATATTCACGATCAAGAGTAGAGCTCAATAACTCAATCTGTTTTTTGTAATTATCAAAGGTGTTCGTATCATATTCCGTATAAGCATACGTCGTCTCGATAAAGGAAGGAAGTTTAAAAGCATTATTGAGAACACCTCCGACACCACCCGATCCTATGAAGAACTTGACTATGGAATAAGCAAGAAAGATAATAACGAGCCCGATAATCACATGAAAGATGGTCGCTTTTGATTTCTTCACCTTGTCCTCATCTCCTCCTGCCGTCAGAACATTGAATCCGGCATAGATGATATAGATCACTCCGACAATCCCGAGGAACATAAGAAGATAAGCGATGATATCCTGAATATATTGGGAAAACTTTCGGGTTTTTTCGATATCGTTAATATTCCCGCTCACGATCTGGGTACCACGATCGAGCGAACAGTAACTTGCGGAAGCGGGGTCGTTGCTATTGCAATAATTCACGGAAGTGGTGGAAGTACAATCCGCCCAGTTAAAAAGATTGCAGGCCGAAGCAAAGGAAGAAAAAGAAAGGAATGCTACAAGAAAGGCTGTAGCAAGAGAGAGAAAATATGTTTTTGTTTGGGAAAATAGACGCATCTTGGGTGCTTTTAAAAAATAAATCTGTTTCGATTCTAGCACATCCGAAGATAAAAAGCAAGAAATATAAACTTTTTTTTGATTCTTTTTCTCTTCGTCCGAAGAAAATGCATTTTGAAAAAAGAAAATTCCATCACTTTGAATTGTCCCCGAAAAGAGAAGTGAATGTCTCCTATTTCACCTTAAACCGGTACACCATATCCCAATCCTCTGACGGAGGATTGATGATGAATTCATCACAGCGATCGATGAATTTTTTCGATGGCGTATCCCCTATTTTCTCGAAAAGCGCTTTCGCTTCGATAAATTTACGTGATCGATAGAGAGCGATGGCTTGTCCATAGAGCTCTACTTTGCGAAGCTCTTTAAGTTTTTTTATAAAGTTCTGTGATGGGATATTCCATATTTGCTTGAATTTTTCAATGGATGTATCATATTTTTTTTCTTTGAATCCCTTCAGGGACTCTCTGTAGAGTTCAATTTTTTCTGCTTCTAAGCGGTCATTGAAGCCGAGAAGCTCATAGATTTTTATCGGTTTTGTCTTTCCTTTTACGGTGATGATATCAAGTTCTCGTACAACAAACCGATCCTTTCATATCTGAGCGTACGTATCCTCACTGATAATGATATTGGTTCCGTACTGTTTATTGATCGACTCCAGACGAGAAGCGAGATTCACCGTATCTCCAAGAGCAGTATAATCATATCGTTTCGAGCATCCGAAGTTTCCGATAATCGCCTTTCCGGTATTGATTCCTATGCGCATATCGATAAATGTTTCGCATCCAAGCTCTTTGATCGCGGCACGGACTTTCTCGAGCGCTTGACGTTGCAATAATGCGGCTGTGCAGGCATTATTCGCATGACGAGGAAGATCGAGTGGTGCATTCCAAAACGCCATAATCGCATCTCCGATGAATTTATCGATCGTTCCTTTTTCTGCGAGAATAATCGAGGACATTTCCTCGAAATAGATATTGAGAATCTTTCCCAGTTCTTCGGGTTTCAGATTCTCCGAGAGGTCGGTAAAACCGGCAAGATCCGAAAAGAACACCGTCACTTCGCGCTCCGCTCATCCGAGATGCATACTGTCAATCCCGAGTTTGATAAGTTCGTTTGCCACATCCTCCGAGATATATCGGGAAAAAATCGCTTTTACCTGATCTTTGGACTTACGCTCTTCGATGAATTTCTTGAAATAAATAACCAGACTAATTACCGCATATGAAACAATGAGGGGAAATATCTCCACTACGATGCCGAGGTACTGAAATATCCCGAGCGATATCAGTATGTAGACTGCGATGATACCAAATGAAGATATCACTCCGTAGACAATATGATTCATCCCGGCGAGGATACACCCGCAAATGAAAATAAGAAGGATATTCCTGAGGAGAAAATCATAGAGATTTTCATAATCGATAAATTTCTCTGTGGTGAGCGTGTTATAGAGGTTTGCATGAATCATCACCCCCGGCATAACGGTCGAGGTATCGTACGGAGTCAGAAACTCATCATGGATATCCGGTGCCGTAGCTCCAACGAAAACCACTTTTCCGGCAAATAAACTGGAACGGCTCGAATTTTCGAGCACATCGATAAATCCCACTGTTTTATACGCAGAAGTAAAAAAGTTTATATTTATGTGCCCATCGTCAACAGGAATCTGTGTCCCGTTTTCAAAAACAATGGCACTGTCTGTAACATTCGGATTTTTCAGATTATGGGAAATGCGATACGCCTCAATACTTATGGGAAGTATGGAATTCTCTCCTTTGTCATAGAGACGCACACGATTGCGATAATCCGGGAGACTGAAATTAAAAACATTGAACGAATTATAGGAAGTGGTATTGATAATCCCCATACTTTCTTTATAGCTTCCCTCTCCGAAAAGATCTGTTTGAAGCAACTGGGATTTTTCATTGTACTCGGCTCCGATAATCACATTCGGATTTTTCTGCAAGATATCCGTGAGTTCGCGATCGCAGGCTTCGTTCTCTCCTTTTTGATAAAACACCGTATCCATCACCACAACCTTCGGATCTCCGTAGAGAATATTTCGGATGAGCGTCGCATAGTCGCAACGAGTGATATCCTGATATCTCTTGAATTTATTGGAATTGAGAGTCTCTTCATCGAGCGCAACCACGATGATATCTTTGTCTATCAAACCCTTATTCAGACCGAAGTACGACGATACGATCGTATAATTGGAATACAGAGCAAGGAGAAAAAGAAGAACCAAAATAACAAGAGTCACGATTCCATAAAAAAGAAAATCTCATTTTTCTATTTTCATATTGCGAAACCAAGTAATTATTTTATGAGTCATCGGAAGTGAAGTTGAAGTTTATTATCTGGAGTATTTTTCGTCGATATGAGCGTAGTGATGTCCACATCGAATCGTTCGGGATTGGCGTACATAAATTTATTCTCTGTTACGAGAGCATCATATATTTTCTCTCCTGTTTTCACATCGATGGAACTCAGAGGGATTTCGGAAAGTATTCGGGAATCGATGATTTTCTTGTCCTGAATATCCATCGTTCCTGCAATCGTGAAGCTACTCAGAAAATCCTTGTTTCCGTCGAACTCTTTTTTTGCCTCATCTCCCCCAAGTATTGTCGCAACACGATTCAAGAAGGTAACAACATTATCGGGATTGAGTTTCAGGGTCAGAGTAGCAATATCCTCTTCTTTTTCGACTCCGCCGATTATTTCCAACACTTCCGTATCGAGAAATGCATCGATGATTTTCCCCTCCTCTTCCTTGGAGTTTTCGCGAAGCGGTGAATTTTTTTTGCTTACCACCAGAGTCGCGAATATCTCTTTTAAGAACTCTGCACGAGCATCGGATGAAATAAGTTTCCCTTTATTTTCGTCATACGCAAGCATAAGACTATCTGTCAAATCTTTCGGTGCGCCGAAGAACTCCAGTGTCGCACGATCGAGATGATTGAGACTATAGGCAACAGCACCGCTTCCATCAATACGGAAAGTGATATCTATGTCTCCGGCACCGAAACTGCGTTTATTGAGGTATACCTTCACGGTTGCATCCATACTCGGATGTTCCTCGTCCTCGAAGTTATAATCTCCGAGAAACCCAATACTCATACTCGAGAACTTTTCCTGAAATTTCATCCCTCCGAACTCAGAAAGAGCTTTACCGTCACCACTCACCATGGTTCCAAGTTCGAAGTCAAATTTCCCTTTCTTCGGAATCTTGGTTACCGCTGCCTGGTAGGATCGGAAAGTCTCTTTCCAGAGGTTCTTGTAGTACAAAACATCGTGTTTTGTTTCTTCTTTATTCCAGAAACAAGACGAAAGACTCGAAGTGAGAAAGATGGCGAGAAATATGGCGAGAAGAGGTTTTTTCATAGTATAAATTTATAAAATACTTATTCCAGAACTTTCGCAAAAACGAAGTAATTTGAGTGCAAACCGAGTACCGGAGTGAACCGTACGACTGTACGGGGAAGCTATTTAGCTCCCCTTGTGGGCTGAAGAAACGGAGGTTTAATCTCAAAGAACGAGTTTTTCCGAGAGTTCCCTTATTTGAAGAATATATTGAAGAGAATCTTCGCTACCTCCGCTCGGGATATCGGATCGTTCGGTCGGAACTTCGTCGCGGTTGCGGAGATATATCCGAGTTTCTTGGCAGTCGATACATACGGAGCTGACCAGTCAGTGGATTTTATGTCACCATAGGTATATTTTGCATCGAAACTCTTTTTCACTCCTGAGAAGTTTATGATAATCTTCATAGCTTCGGCTCGAGTAATCGGTCGGTTCGGTTCGAAATTTGCATTAGTTGCGGAGATGAATCCAAGTCTCTTGGCTGTCGATACATACGGAGCCCACCAATCGCTCGTTTTTATATCTGCGTAGGTGTAAATTTTATTGAATAGAGCGGTAGTTCCCTTGGAAAGATTCGCCATCTTCAGAAGCTCTGCACGAGAGATGCTACGATTTGGTTCATAGGTTGCATTGGTTCGTGCAATTCTCTTTTCATTGAGCTTCGTGATATATGGGCAGAACTCGCTGGTCTTTTCCACGTCCTTAAATGGACCACAAGGATTTAGAATAGAAACAGCCGGTGTCGCAACAACTGTACCCGAAGAGATTTGTGTTGCTGAAGTTGTTGTAGTAGTGATGGTTGTTGCTATTTTACTCGTATCCTCCGTACCGTTTGCATACGCGATATAACTGTCCCCAGAAACAAGACTCACGGTTTTTTTGAGGAAACTGTTGTAGATATCAATCTTTCCCTCGATAAGTTTGTAAACGTCTTTGGTTGCATCGGAAGTTACGGAAAGAGTCGTTCCGCGAATCGTTGCATATCCGGTTTTTCCTTTCACTTTATATTCGAACTTTCCGCCATCCCGTTTGTCGAACTGGTATTGCACACTTCCTCCGAGATTCTCGTAGGAGAGGAATCATTTCCCTGCCTCAGCTATCTTCATGCTCGATCCCGGTGCGATTTGCATCTTGGAATACCCATCAAGTGCAATCTCGAGACTTCCCTGTTTCGATGTGGAGATAATATCGCCAACGGCAAAACTGACGAGATTTTTACTCACGCTCGAAACAGTAGTCACTCCGGATTTCAGAAGGTCGGTGAGAGCGATAACTTTCCCGTCTCGTTTGATGGAGAGAACATTATTGATATTCGACCCGGATTTGAGCACGATACTCTGCGTCGTGTCGCCGAGATACTTGGAAATACTGTTGAATGTCACGGCAAGACCGGTAGTAAGAGAAGCGGATGATCCTCCACCACCTCATCCAGAAGAAGGAGAAGATGTCGTCGTGGTTGACGCCACCGAGGCATTGGCAACCACGGTACTTATAAGTGCCGTAAAGAGCGTGAAGTGATCCGTTTCCGTTTTGAGGGTGAATACGATACTTCCCGGATTCAAACTCGATAGGAGCGTGGATCCCGTATAGGTATCAAATATACTTCCGGAACTCGATGAAAGAATCGTTGGGAGACTTATCCAGCTCTCTGTAGTGCTATCGTAATAGGATACTTGCATGTTTTTCACTTCATCGAGCGTGATACCAGAGTTCGTTGCGGTAAATTCGCTTCCGGAGTACGTCAGCTCGAGGGTTACGTCGCTATTGAAGCTCGTAATAGGTTGCCCGTTGGAATCTGTTGCAGAAATCTCTTTTGCTTTTCATCCGACCGGTTCTCCTCCTGGAGTATTCGGTATAATGGAGGTCTCTTTTGCAACAATCGTACCTGGATCGGTCGATGTTCCGAGAGCATTGCTCGGCATGGTGAGTTTCATACCTGCATCGTTATCGGAGAGCACTCAACCCTGTGACGGAGTGATAGGAATCGATTTTGGAGCGGAAATCTGCAAAGAAGCAAGACTGAGTGTAACTCCGGTAATATTGGAACTTGCATAATTTCTTACGCTATCTGCCTTCATCTCATAGCCTTGCGTGGCAAATAGAAGCTTTCCACTTCCGAAATTTGCAGGGACTCATGAGAGAGTAAAAGTGGATCCGGAAATGGTTACTTCTTGACCAAACCATTTGGAGGTATCCAATCCTTCTCCGTTTACTCACTGGAGACTCAAATATGCTTTCTTGGAATCGAGACTTCCCGATGACCCGGAAACCGTTCAGGATACATTAATAGTGGTTGTAAGGGCTTTCAGATACATACTTCAAAGACTTGCTCCGGAATCTGCAATCGTTCCGGTAAATATATTCGATTTTTCGTACCCTGGTTTCTTTGCCATAAGCTCGTAACTTGTTCCTTTTTTGAGTTTCAAATCAAATACTCAGAGAGCATTCGTCTTTACTCAGAAAGATTGTTTCGTTAAAGTGTTTCGTACTTCTACGAAAGCATCTTGCAACGGTGTACTGGTTCCGGTAAGATAGATGGTTCCGCTCAGACTCACCGGCTGATCGGTTCATTGAAGATTTATATCTATCGTTTTATCTGAATTCACTGCAAAACTTCCGGAATTGAACACTTGTCCGATTCCCATAACGTTTATCTTTACATCATAGGTTCCCGAACCGACATTTTCGAATGTATATCCGGTCAGTGATTTTATCTTCTTGTTGAACCCTTTCTTATTGGTGTTGTCAAAAACATCGACGATCCATTCAAATTTCGAGAGATTACTCGGGAGTCCCGCCCCAGTCATGGTGATAGTCACCGTTTTCTGAGGTTCTATCACGAAAGTTCCGGCAGATCCGTCGGCACCATTGACGGTTATGTTTTTCACCCCCACTTCTCCGTACTGAGGGTGATAGGCGTGAAGTTTGTAGGAACCGTCTTTGAGAGAGAGATTGAATTCTCCCGTATCATCCGTAAAGGCAAAGAAGTTTTTGGCATAGTCATTATCCGTACTTTCCGCGAAGATATTTACTCCGGAAACTCCCGTTCCGGAAGCAGATCCGAGATTCACCGATCCTGTCATAGTGTACATTCCTTCCTGAGTGATGACAAAGTTCTGATTCGACAGACTGTCTCCCGCTATGGTGAGAGTTTTTTCTGTAAGTGAACCATAGGTCTGTACCCATCCTCCGATCTTCCATATTCCATCCTCCACATAGAACTTATAATCTCCGGCGCTATCGGTCATAGTATTCAGATACGATCATTTTGCCTCGTTGTATGCGTAAATATTCACTCCGGATATCGGATTATTTCCATTCAAGAGCTTTCCGGCTATCGTTCTATTCGGCATAATAACGACGAGATTTCCCGTATAGGTACCGGTTGTTCCGATGGTTATCGTCTGTTCGGTCGGAGATGGCAATCCTTCTATATATGCACCATACGTATATATTCCCGCTTTTGTCTTGAACTTCACCTGTCCCATAGCATCGGTTTGACCGTAGAGCCCCATACTATCCCCCGATGGAGAATAGGCATACACATTCGCTTTTGGTATTGCTTTTCCAGAGCCGGAATTATCTTTTACCACGA
>AMFJ01030313.1_pt1 | contig 10866 bp, 9 predicted proteins | sample 427208 | NCBI WGS metagenome assembly AMFJ01 (sample SAMN02954298, study PRJNA114691) | groundwater metagenome | biome: aquatic; feature: subsurface aquifer; material: sediment; isolation source: subsurface aquifer sediment | place: USA: Rifle, CO | collected 2008-08
TAACGCCCGGCGGCAATTTATCTATTGTGTCCAGGGAATTATTTTGAAAAGCAACAAAATGATTGTCTTTGGCACTTGATTCCAGGGCTTCAGAAATCACAAAAGCGCCCCCCATGCCCAATGCGGCCATCCCTAATCCTGCTGCTACATCCCCGTGATCAGAAGCACCTATGGCTCCAATCCCCAAACCTATGGCCAAACCTAGAGGGATTAAAGATAAATTACTCCGACTTGATTGAATGTATTGCAGCTCATTAAAAGGTAGTGGTGACACTGAATACGATTTATCGTCGTTTAAATAAATTTCCCTGGGACTAAATTCCACATATTTGTCTCTTTGGTTGGTAAATCCGATTTCCACAGCTACAAAGTTGGATCTTTTTTTGTAACTATAAACAGCTACCTTGATGTTGGAATCAATCGTATCCACATTTTCAATAATATGTGATTTGGCCGAGGCTCCATGAATGAAAACGAATTGGGATAAAAAACAGACTAGTACCAAGAGGCTTATTTTTTTTAGATTCATAAAAGTATTATTTGTTAATGGCTAATTTGGGATTGGGTTTAAAATGACTGCTGACAGTTCCCTTGGGATTTGAACAAGAAGAGGTTGTTCCTGAAACCTGGCAGGAAAGCTGTTCTTTGGCTTTTTTGCGTTTATCAAATGTATCATCGCCCGTGTAGGCGACATACCCGCCACCAGAACAGAGATAACAGCCATCCGCTTTGGCATCATTAATAAAAAATAAGGATAAAAGGCCAAGTCCCAAAACAAAAGCAAATTTCTTCATGAATACCTCCTGTTAATTATTTTCAGTATCTTGAAAATTTTTTAAAACAGCAAATTAAAAAAAACTAACTTAGTTTTTTTGAAATATTGGCCTATATTGGTCGCATGAAAACATTTCGTTTGGTGATTGTCGTGTTTTTTATGTTGGTTGGAATGAATGCCTGTGTGCTTGGTAGTGCCACTATTGATCAAGATTCAATGCCAGTGGCACTGCTTGATGAATTGTACGACGAGTACTTTGATATCGACAGTAATTGGAATGATTTTTTTAATTATGATCATGTTTTTTACATGACAGATGGTAATCTGCCAGCAGGTCTTGAGGTCGTGGAATCCGGGCGTTTAATTGGCATACCCTATGAATTGGGCAGTTTTGATTTTGAAGTGACTGTTTATGGGGTCGATTATGATGGCTATACTGATTATCTGGATTCTGCGTGGTTTACTGTTTTTGTAACGGAACCCTCAACGAATACAAATTGTCCCTCCCCAGATTCAGAAACAATTACAGAAGTTTATGTGTGTCTGGGTGATATTGAAGAAGAGCAGGTGGAAGAAGGTGATGATCTATCACTCGATCTTAATTATTATGTCAGATTGCATTCGGGTAAAACGTACTCCATTCAAAAAATGGATTTCACGCTAACTTATGATGCCACTAATTTTAGTGTGGATGACGAAACTTTAAACTCAAGCATGCTGCGCGAAGCGGCTACACTATATGATGCCACTATCAGTGTGGATTCAAGTGTGGCAGGGCAATTACAGGTTTCAATCCAGAGTGGGTCAGTGAAGGGTTTTCGCCGTGCTGGCCGTTTGATGGATATCCCTTTTACAGCTTTGGCTGATTTGAGTCAGTCAAATTATGATTTTACTTTGGAAGTAACAGAAGTTTTGCCTCTTAGAGAAACAATCAGCCTGCCAGAAATCATTGGCCTAGACGGAAGTTTGTCTGTAGAAGACCCGATTGAACCAGCAGCCGAGGGGGAAAGTCCTAGTGCCGAAGGAGCTTGAAATTTCAATCGATAGTAGTGAATCAATGGCCGGCCTTCGGCTTGATGCTTTTTTGCCGCAATTAGCTCAAATACCCAGCCGATCATTTGCATCAAAATTATTACAGCAACAATGCGTGAAAGTGAACGATAACTTCGTTAAAGCTTCATATAAATTGAAACCGGGCGACAAAATTTATGTTGTTTTTCCTGATTTAAGAAAATCTGATTTGATACCCGAATCCATTCCTTTAAATATTATTTACGAAGATGACGATTTACTGGTCATTAACAAGCAAAGGGGATTAGTTGTGCACCCGGGTGCAGGTCATGCAACGGGTACTCTCATTCAGGCCCTGATTCATTATTGTGGCAAACTTTCATCTATTGGTGGGGAAGAACGACCGGGTATCGTACACCGGTTAGATAAAGGGACATCCGGGTTGATGGTAATAGCCAAAAATGATTTGGCCCATATTGGTTTGTCTGAACAATTCAAGCAGCATTCCATCACAAAAATATACCGTGCCATTGTTGCAGGCAGGGTGACACCACTTAATCAAGAGATAAAAAATAAAATCATCCGCAGCGAAAAAAACCGTAAAAAATTTGCTGTGCATCCCGCCAGAGGGCGTGAGGCTGTTTCAAAGTATCATGTTTTAAAACAAAGTAAGTTATTGAGTTACCTGGAAATACAAATTTTTACAGGCAGAACACATCAAATCCGCGTTCATTTAAGTCATAAAGGGTTTCCACTTGTGGGGGATATTTTATATGGTTACAAAAAATCATCAGATAAAACAATCGATAGTGAATTCCCTTTTTTACATGCCTATCGTCTTGAATTTACCCACCCGATAACTGGTAAAAAAATGAAATTTAAAGTAGACCCTCCACCTGATTTTGATCAGGTTTTAAAAAAACTGAAGGATTCATGAGCCAATCAATTATTTCATCTGAATTATTTTTACCTCACAACAGAATCTGTTCAGGTTTTACAACCAGGGAATTGGGTTCTGATTATCAGAAAATTGCTTCATTACTTGAAGTAGATCTAAAAAATATTAACACCCTTAAGCAGGTACACTTCAATAAAGTGGTGAAACTTACAGAGCCAATTGGGCTTGAAGGAGTTGAAGCCGATGCTTTGGTGACAGACCTCAAAAATGTCATCATAGGTGTTCGGGTGGCTGATTGTTTGCCTTTGCTGGTTTATGATCCAGTTTGTGGCGTGGTTGCTGCCATTCATGCTGGCTGGCGGGGATTGGTGTCGGGTGTTATTGAGAACAGTTTGCATGCCATGACGGAATATGGGTGTGCCCTGAAAAATTGCCACGTGAGTTTAGGGCCTTGTATTTGTGAAAAATGTTTTGAGGTGGGCCAGGAAGTGGTTACTGAATTTAAAAATAAATTTACTGATGTGTCTCAAATTATTTTTGCTGGCCAAAAAGATAAATCATTTATTCATTTAAAACAGGCTGCCCAAATAATTCTAAAGGCAAAAAAGATTCCCGAAAAACAGATTGAAATAAATCATTGGTGCACACGTTGTGAAAACAATGTGTGGCCCAGTTTCAGGGCCGGCGATGCAACTCTTAGGACATTAGCTTATATTGCACTTAAAAACTAAGGTCATCTTGTTGAGTCCCTTTAATCTCAAAGCTGAAAACGCATTTTTTGTTGATTTTGTCGGTGTCGTAACAACCGCTGCTGTATTCAAAAGTACCTGTAGCATTTCCCGAGAGTAAATCCTCAGAATCTACTGATACTGTGGTGCTGAGATTAACCTTTTTTGTACATCTCAAATAACGGTTCACCCATGTTTCATCCATGTGCAATGCATTGCCACTGGCTATGCATTGGGTTAAAAAATGAGAGGTGTCGTCATATTGAAAGCCACCTGCAAGAACACAATTGCCTCTGTGAAAATCTGTTTCCTCTGCAAGTTCTTCTAGAATAAGTGGATTGACTGTATGATCACTTAAAAAAGTATCATTGAATGTTTCTTTGTTACACAGTTCATCATCCTTAACAAGGTTGGTAAGTGTGATGTTCCAATTGTCATATAAATTACCGGCAACCATATCTGGATTGAGCGGGTCTATGATGGATCCATCTGGTGCCAGTGGATCTGTTGTCACAAGTTCATCTGCGATGTTCCAGTGTCCACAATGTATCAGGGTGATAGTTAAAATGATGACTAATAGAATACGGAGTTGTTGAGGCTGGGTTTGCATGGGTACCTCCAATTTTTAAAGATAAATCCGGGTTAATATACTTGGTGAGGTTATGTCAACGGCCTTTAATGATGCTTTTTGGGTATATCCCAGTTGACGCCTGCAGATTTTCTGCATAGTCATTTTATATGAGCGTTATTAAAGTATTACCTGACCAACTGATTAATAAAATTGCTGCCGGAGAAGTGGTTGAAAGACCGGCTGCTGTAGTAAAAGAGCTTGTTGAAAATGCTCTCGATGCGCAAGCGACGCGCATTGAAGTCGATCTCGAAGATGGTGGCAAAAAATCAATACGTGTACATGATAATGGCGTGGGCATTCACCCGGATGAATTGCGATTGGCCATTTCTCGTCATGCGACAAGCAAAATTGCCGAAGTAGACGACCTCGACAATATTGGCAGTTTTGGATTTAGGGGTGAAGCGCTGGCTTCCATTGCTTCTGTATCAAAGTTATCTCTAAAAAGTAAAAGAAGAGATTTGGCGGCATCTGCCAGACAAATTATAGTAGAGGGCGGGAATATTATTGATGAATCTGAAACCTCCCATCCTGAAGGGACAACCGTACAAATCAAATATCTTTTTTATAATACACCAGCCCGCCTGAAATTTTTAAAAACTTCTGAAACTGAAATTTCGCATGTGTTGGATTATCTGACTAATGCTGCCTTGGCTAACCCTCATGTAGCCTTCAGAGTCAATCACAATGGCAATAAGGTTTTATTTACAGAAGGACGTAACAATCTCACTGAACTGGTGGCCCTCTTGTTCGATAAAGATTTGGCTTCAAATTGTTTTACGGTTTCTAAAGTTCAGGGAGATTTAATGGTTTCGGGATTAGTGGCTAACCCAGAAGTGAATCGTTCGCAAAGCCGTGATATTCATTTATTTGTCAATGGCAGGCCAGTGAAAGATAAAATGCTTATTCATGCGGCCGTAGAGGCTTATAGGGATTTGCTCATGCGGGGGCGTTACCCCTTTGTTGTTTTATTTATTAACCTGCCTGGTACCATGGTAGATGTAAATGTTCACCCGGCCAAAACGGAAGTCCGATTTTTAAACTCACAAATTATCCACCGTTTGGTGATTGAGACTATCAGGGAAAAACTCATCACATCACCCTGGATACAAAAACCTGCTCCGGCACAAATGCAGGCTGAAACTGATTGTCGGGAACCAAAGTTTAATTTATCCCTTAGTCAGAATTCATCTCCGCCCGCTATTATCAATAATAATGATGTGATCTCGCATCTCAAAGCTCAGATTGATGAAACTGCTGTTGTTCCACCTGTAAAAGGTTACCAAACCTCAGGCCGCAAGATCCCTTACCGTGATTTAAAAATCATCGGTCAATTTCTCGCCACCTACATTGTGTGTGAAGGCGTTGATAAAATGGTGCTCATTGATCAACATGCAGCCCATGAGCGGATTGGTTTTGAGAAACTATTATTAAAATACGAGCAGGGTGGTATCCCTGCCCAAGAACTTCTTGTGCCACATAATTTTGATCTCAAACCATCTGAAACTGAAATTTTGAAACAATTAGTGGGGGATCTTAAACCTCTTGGTTATGATATTGAACACTTTGGTGGTCATACATTTGTGGTGCGCAGTGAGCCTGTTTTATTGATGGGTAAAGTTAATGTGCGGGATTTGATGGTCGATCTCATTGGTGATGCCATTGAAAAAGGCTGTCTTACATCCATTTTTGATCATCTCCATCATGTTTTGGCGACTATGGCCTGCCATGCGGCTATAAGAGCCAACCACCGTCTGGATATCAGTGAGATGCAGGCCCTGCTCAATGAATTAGATGAATATCAATTAACCTCATTTTGCCCTCATGGGCGACCCGCTGCTGTTGAAGTTGATAAATACGAAATGGAACGCTGGTTTAAGCGTATTGTATGAGTCAGGTTAAACTCAATCATGTGCTTGTTGTTTGTGGCCCAACAGCATCTGGTAAAAGCGGGCTTGCTTGCGATTTGGCTCTGAAATTTAATGGCGAAATTATTAATGCCGATTCTCGCCAGATATATAAAGAGTTATCCATCGGAGTCGACAAACCCGCAGCTGATCAACGCAAGCTTGTCCCTCACCATTTGTACGATATTGTCAGTCTTCGTGAACATTTCAATGTAGCCAAATATGTATCTTTGGCCGATGCCGTGGTTGAAGATGTTGTTTCTAGAGGCAAACTCCCCATTTTTGTTGGGGGTACCGGTTTGTACCTTCGCGCTTTTTTATTTGGCTTATTTGATACGGTGCCTGTTGATGAATCCGTTCGGCTTCGTTTAAAAGAACGGCAAGAACAATATGGGCTAACTTTTCTGCATGAGGAATTAAAAATTAAGGATCCAGCTGCCAGCGAACGTATCCACCCACACGATTCGGTGCGTATTTTAAGAGCCTTGGAAATATTTGAAACAACCGGAAAAACCATTTCTGATTGGCAGACGGCGCATGGGTTTCAAAAGGCACGTTATGAATATACAAAACTAGCTTACTCCATACCGCGCGAAATTTTGTATCGTCAAATCAATCAGCGTGTTCTGGAAATGATGGCTCAAGGTCTTCAAAAGGAAGTCGAAGAGCTTTATCAATCATTTCCCAACAATGAAGTTCTATTAAAGACGATTGGCTATGCCCAATGGCAGGATTATTTTAAAGGTTTGCAGAGTTTGGATCGAACAATCGAATTGATTCAACAAGATTCACGAAAATTTGCCAAACGGCAACTCACCTGGTTTAATAAAGAGAAAGACATTAATTGGTTTAAGCCTGCTGAAGGGGAAAAGATTTTAACTTTTGTTTTAAAAATGATCTAACCCTTTATTCTGACTGGTTCGTTTATATTTAGTATAAAAATGTAAAGTTTTTGGACTGTATGATTAAACAAAAATTAAACTCTAAAATTAATGTGCAATGCTTAAGGTATACAAATCATTTGTTTTTATTGTGGTACTATTGACCGTAATGGGTAGCCATAGTCTTCTGGTTTTTTCAAATTCAAAGTACAATAGAGAATCAAAATATAAGCAAGAGGCATTGCATGAGCCAGCATTGAATGTATTGCCTGAAAGGGAAGCTGTAGAACCCCCTGAATCCATAGATTCCTTGTTCAAAGAAAATAATTTTGATTTTTCTCTTAATAAATTGAGGATTATTTTGCCTCAATTTATTCAGGTTACACCAGAGAGTCGGATTTTTGGTGATATTAAATGCCATATTGAAGGGTTTTTAAAATTAAGATTGGACATAGACGCAACTATAACAGGCATTACTCTCATTCACCCGGGTTTGGCGCGGCAGCCAGTGTATATTTCTGATTTGTCCTTAAAAGGAAAAATCAACTGGGATCATTTTGAAAGAACCCTATCTTTTGAAAACTTATCGTTAGGTAGGGCTTCTGTTCTTGCCCAAATTTCAGGGCTCATTTCCTATAAAAATTTAATAGCGATGAAACTGAATATGTCTCTGCCTGAAACGGATATCCAAAAAGTACTCGATGCCTTACCTTATGGTTTAATACCAAAAATAAAGGGAGCTATGGTTTTGGGTACCATTGGAATGGATCTGTTATTTGAAGCCAATCCGGAATACCCAAAAGAATTCAAGTTTGAACCAAATATCAGGGTAAATAATTATTTTCTTCAATATCAGCCAGCCGGCATTCATGTGAAAGAACTTAAATCTGATTATACCCAGGAAATAAGGAAGAATGGCGTCATTGTCAGGCAAGTGTTGCTTTCGAAGACAAACCCTGACTTTGTTCCCTATGATAAATTAGGGGAAGAAATACGGGAAGCCATTTTAAAAACAGAAGATATCAGCTTTTTTCATCATAATGGGTTTAACTTGGGTGAAATCCGCGAGGCTATATTTAAAAATCTGAATGCAAAAGGTTTTGTACGTGGCGGGTCAACGATTAGTATGCAATTGGCTAAAAATCTTTTTCTAAACGGTGAGAGAACCTTGTCACGCAAGCTTCAGGAAGCCATCTTGACCTACGCTCTTGAAAAAGAACTCAGTAAGGAAAGAATTTTTGAAATATACGCCAATATAATCGAATGGGGTGTGGACGTATATGGAATAGCTGAGGCATCGCAACATTATTTCTCAAAGACTTCTTTTTCATTAACTGCAGAAGAGGCCAATCGTTTAGCCTTAATCATCCCGAATCCGCAAAAAAGGGATTTTAATAAAAAAGATTTGTCAGTGTTAGATAACATGGTAGGACAAATGGAATATTAAATGACTAGTCGGGCTGTTTCAACTTTCTTTAAATAATAAAAAATATGAATTTCGAAACCTGGTTTACTGATTTACACCCCCATATTCCTGTTCAATCCGCGCAAGCTGTTCTTAAACTGGCTGGGGAAGGGGGGACAATTCCCTTCATTGCCCGTTACCGTAAAGAGCAGACAGGTAATCTTGATGAAGTAGGGATTCAATCTGTAATAGATGCTTTTGAAAAATGGGAAATGATTTTGCAGCGACAAAAATTTATTCTGGAAGAAATTGAGCGTCAGGGCAAGCTAACACCCGAATTAAAGGAAAAAATAGGCACTACTTTTCAGCTTGAAGCCTTGGAAGATATTTATTTACCCTACAAGAAAAAACGCAAGACGAAAGCACAAATTGCCAAAGAAGCTGGTTTGGAGTCATTGGCCCAATGGATATGGGATTGCGGCCATGGGATTATACCCGAAGCCAATTGGCAGGCGCTTGAAGTTTATGCTGCCACATTTATAAACGTGGAAAATAAAATCATGGATGCAGCTAATGCCATAGCCGGTGCTCAGGATATTCTCACCGAACGTCTTTCAGAAATGCAGGATTTGCGTCAGTTTGTGAGAGCTCAAACTTTTGAAAAAGGTTTTGTTCATGTTGCCAAAAATGACCAATCCAAACCAAATAGTAAATTTGAGAACTATTTTAATTTCCATGAATCCGTTGCTTCTCTTTCAAAACCTCAAAATTCTCACCGTTATTTGGCTTTGCGTCGTGGCTGGACGGAAGAGGAATTAGTTGTGACTATTGGCGGCAAATTGGATGCCAATGGTGGCGATAGTGGTTTTCTGGATTTGCTTTTAAAAGCCTTCGAGACAGCCGCCTGCAGTGTTCAAAATTCCCCGGGTGAGGCAGTTTTGCTTAAAGCTGCGCGTTTAGCACTTAAGGTGTATGTCATGGTTAGTATCGATGGCGAAGTGCATGCAGCTCTCAAGGAAATTGCTGATGAAGCGGCTATTAAAGTATTTGCCGAAAATGTGCGCAAACTTCTTTTAGCTTCACCTTTTGGTTCCAAAGCTGTTTTGGGTGTGGACCCTGGTATCAGAACAGGTTGCAAATTGGCTATTATAGATGACTTGGGGAAATATCTTGGGACAGCCGTTTTGTATTTGCAAACGGAAGCTGAAAGAAAACAGTCCAAAGAGCTTTTATCCAAACTGTTGGCTAAAATAGCCTTAAAAGCCATTGCTGTGGGCAATGGAACAGCGGGGCGTGAAACGGAAACTTTTCTTCGTGATGCACTTAAAGAATTGGGGCATAGCCAGGTGCCTGTGGTGATGGTCAATGAAAGTGGTGCCAGCATTTATAGTGCCAGCGAATTGGCCAGGGAAGAATTCCCTGATTTAGACCTGACAGTTCGTGGTGCAATTTCTATTGCAAGAAGGTTACAAGACCCTTTGGCTGAGTTGGTTAAAACAGATCCCAAAAGCATTGGTGTTGGTCAATATCAGCATGATGTAAATCAAACCGCTTTAAAAAAGAGTTTGGCTTTAGTAGTAGATTCCTGCGTGAATCAGGTGGGCGTTAACCTGAATACGGCTTCTACGCATTTATTGGCCCACGTTTCAGGTATTGGCCCAACACTTGCCAAATCCATTGTTGAATGTCGCAGCAAAAAAGGTCTGTTTAAATCGCGTGAGGAATTGTTGGGTATTTCGCGTTTTAGTCCCAAGGTATTTGAGCAGGCAGCCGGTTTTTTGCGTATACCAGATGCCAAAAATCCACTCGATAATACAGGTGTTCACCCGGAACGTTATTCGTTGCTGGAAAATCTGGCAAATAGATTGGGCAAAACACTCAATGATTTAACAGGTGCTGGAGTCCAGTTAATCAGGAATAACCAGGATTTTAAAAAACAGGTTGGAGATTTTACATACAGTGATATTTTAAGAGAACTGGAAAAGCCTGGTCGTGATCCACGTGAGAACTTTGTTGCCTTTCATTTCCGTGAAGATATTCATGAAGTAAGTGATCTCAAAGCCGGGATGCTTTGTAATGGTATTGTGACCAATGTAACAAATTTTGGGGCTTTTGTGGATATTGGTGTGCATCAAGATGGCCTTGTGCATATTTCTCAGTTAGCCAATCATTTTGTCAAAGATCCACGAGATGTGGTGAGTGCTGGCGACAGACTTCAGGTACGTGTCTTGGAAGTTAATTTGGAAAAAAGACAAATAGCCCTTACTCTCAGATTAGAAGAAAAAGTGGTTGCCAATAATGACATAAGAGCTGAAAAGCCAAGTGCTAAGAAACCCGCGATTCAAAATCATTCAAAATCCATTGCTCATAATCCTTTTGCTGTGTTGGCAGGCATGCGAAAGGGGAATTGATATTTTTATCTATACTCAATTAGCACTGGACTTCACCCTAAGTGATGATTAAGGACAGCCCAAGGGGCCAATTAACTCACAACAAAAGGAAGTTCACGTGCTCAACTTCAAACGAATTTCAATCGCGATATATTCTGTTATTTTCCTGCTGTTAAGCGTGCTGTTTATGAGTACGCTTACTTGGGCGGCCGAGCCGGTTCCCTGGATCTGTGAAACATCGCC
>AMFJ01005520.1_pt1 | contig 10815 bp, 7 predicted proteins | sample 427208 | NCBI WGS metagenome assembly AMFJ01 (sample SAMN02954298, study PRJNA114691) | groundwater metagenome | biome: aquatic; feature: subsurface aquifer; material: sediment; isolation source: subsurface aquifer sediment | place: USA: Rifle, CO | collected 2008-08
CTTGTCATTATTTTTTTCGTATATTCCGGCCCTTTATAATTATGCCGGTTCAGCATCAGGAAATTGGATCCAATTTATCTATGGACTTCTTTTTGTATTGGTTGCCACTTTTGTAAATTTAGCCGGAATAATAGCAATTTCGGGGATGCTAAAAGGAGAAAAACCCGGGATTCAGGCTGTCTACAACAAAACCCGGTCAAAATATTTTAGATTTCTCTTACTCACAATAGTCATCGGTCTTATTTTGGCTTTGGGGTTGGTTTTGCTTATCATTCCATTTATTTTGTTTGCCACCTGGTTTGCCTTTAGCAAGTATTTGTTTGTTGAAAAAGGTCTGGGTATAAAAGCTGCTTTAACTGAAAGTAAAAATATGGTTAAAGGAAAGTTTTGGAAAATACTTGGCAGACTTACCGTTTTTGCTTTATTTTCTACGCTTTCACAGATGGTGTTATCATTTTTGCCCTATGGAGTGGGTAGTGTGGTTTTTGATCTTTTTGGAGCGCTTTTTATTCTTCCTCAGTTCTTACTTTTTAAGGAAGTCGCTTCAGAAAAATAAATTTAACGGTTGAAAATTGTGCTTGCCCCGCTATCTAAAATATTGTTCCTCTTTTCTTCTTTGGTGGGTTTAACATCTTTATTCATTTCAACAGGAACACAGCGCCTTACCGGTCTGGATTCGTCTAAAAACCACTCTTGTTTTGTCAGACAGCCGTCGCAGGGTAGGGTGCCGGTAGCGGAACAAATATTTATTTTGCTGACCCCTTCGGGTACTTTCCAATCAATTGAAGGTTCGGTATTCAATATTGCAGTCATGATTTTGTTCCAAATAGGGGAAGCCCCGGTTACGCCGGAAGCCACTCTACTCATTGGAGAATTATCGTTATTGCCCACCCAAGTTAATACTAAATAATTTTGGTTGTAGCCGATTGTCCAGTTGTCCCTTAAGTCATTGCTCGTCCCTGTCTTAACTGCAACCTCGGGGTGATTTTTAACAACTAAATAAGAATTGTACCCGAATTCCGGTGCCCTGGCCGCATTATCTTTTAATATATCGGTTAAGAGGAAAGCTGCACGCGGGTCTAACACCTCTGTCGCTTGGGGGGAATTTTTTTCTAAAATCTGACCTTTATAATCTTTAACTTCAAGTATGGGGACAAGTTCAGGCCTTTTTCCGGAATTGGCTACGGTTGCATAAACCTTGGAGAGATCAAGCGCGGTAACTCCGCCTCCGCCCAGAGTCAGTGAAAGGCCGTAGTCAGACGGGTCGCTCCAGGTGGTTATTCCCATTTTTTGCCCCTGGTCTATCATTTTGGCGATGCCATAAGTAGCCAATACTTTTACCGCCGGAATATTTCTGCTTTCTGCCAATGCGGTTCTTAAAGTAACGTTGCCTCTGAATTGTCCGTCATAATTTACAGGCGAGTAGGGCGTTGTTCCTGCAGCATAAAAAGTTATGGGTGAATCATTGATAATCGAGGCAGGAGTAAAACCATTTTGAAGGGCGTAAGCATAGTTGACAACCTTAATCGAGCTTCCCGGCTGTCTAATGCTGGTAATCACATTTACGTTTCCGTCTTCTTCAATTGCAAAATAATCTTTGGATCCGACCATGGCCAAAATTTCCCCCGTTTGCGGGTTTAAAATCAAAGCTGCTCCGTTTCCGACCTGTAAATTTTTCAATTTATCAATCTCAGACCAGACTACCTGCTCAGACATTTCCTGAATAGCAAGGTCAAGGCTGGTAGTTACTTCTAAACCTCCCTTTTCAACCACCTCCTCACCGTATTTATCAACTAAAAGTTGTCTGACATACATTACAAAATGAGGAGCTTTTATTTCTGTTTTCTGGGAAACAAAACGCAATTTTTCTCCTGCAGATTTTTCTGATTGCCCCCGGGTTATATATTTATTTATCACCATAAGACCCAAAACTTCTCTTTGCCTCTCAAATGCCAGATCAGGATTGGAACCGAACGGAGAATAAGTTGTGGGACTTTTGGGAAGGCCTGCCAAAAGTGCGGCCTCAGCAAGACTTAATTCGGAAACATTTTTGCCAAAATATGTTTCACTGGCCTCCTCGATTCCGTATGCAGTTCCACCGTAACTAACTTCATTTAAATACATTTCCAGTATTTGATCTTTGGTATAAATTGTTTCAATCTGAATTGAAAGAATTAACTCTCTGATTTTTCGGGTTAAAGTTCTTTCGGGGGAGAGAAGAGTGTTTTTTACCAACTGCTGCGTAATTGTTGAGCCCCCTTGAATGGAGCCGAATTTAAGATCCTGCAGCAATGCCCTTGTAATTCCCCGGATAGAAAACCCGGGGTGCGAATAAAATTCAGCATCTTCTGCAGCCAATGTTGCCAATTTAACGCTTTCGGGAATTTCGGACAAAGGGATTATTGTTCTGTTTTTATCTTTATATATTTTATAAAGAAGGTTGCCGTTTCTGTCATAAATTTTTGTTGATACCTCGGGGCTTCTGGATGTAAAATCTCCGACGGTCGGCATGTCTTTAATGATGAAAAAGTAAAATGACAACCCGGGGAGCAATACTGCCGCAAGTATAAATATCACAACCGGTCGAATCTTTGGCAATCTTATCTTTATTGCTTTTTTGGATTTCGGCTTTCTTTTTCTGATTTTTTTGGCTTTTTTGGCCTTGGCTTTGGGTTTCTTTTGAAATTTGATTGAAGCAAGTTTGTCGATCAGCAAAATAAGAGTCTCAATGAGATAAAAAACTGGTTTTCCAATACCTCCCAGTATGCTTTTGATAATTTTCACCATTTTAAAATGTGCCTGCTTTTCCCGCGAATTGTAGCAATAAAGTCAAATAAATAATAGAAGAACACCTAGAACGGGTAATCAATGGTAGCCGATGCGGAAGCAACGGGGCAATTGAGACAGAATATGGTGCCGTTAGGATCTGTGTAGATGGGCTTATTTTCGGTATGAACCGCATCCGGGGGGTCCGACGGCGAAGCGATTTGTCCTGTTGCATTATTTATGAGAACGTCCTGATTGACCACGTTTGGCATGGCCGGCACGGTCCCGGTTAAGAAGTATTCAAATCTTGTACCACAGCCGGGGTTTCCGGGATCCTGTGACGGAGGAATACCTCCCGTGTCTGCACAAATAGTTGCTCCCACAACTCCTTCAGGCTGGCTCGGCCAGGCATGGCCTTTTTCGTTTTGATCATATGCTCCGGATTCGGATTTGTTTAATACAGCTTTCATTATTTTATTCCAAATTGGAGAAGCTCCGGAGACTCCCGAGACGGCTCCTCCCATCGAGGAGTTGTCGTTGTTTCCGACCCAGGTGACAACGACGGCTTGGGACGAATATCCCACAGTCCAATTATCACGCCTATCGTTTGTTGTTCCGGTCTTAACTGATACTTCGGGGTGGCCTGAAACATTCAAGAATGAGCTGGGACCGAAAGCCGATACTCTTGCGTTATTATCGTAAAGTATGTGAGAGATTAGAAATGTCACTGCGGGGTCAAGTATTCTGTCTCCGGTAAGGTTGTTTTCCTCGGGTTTGTATTCTTGCAGCACATTTCCTTTCCAATCGGTAACTTTTGTTATTGCCACCAAAGGTTGTTTAACACCTTGGTTTGCCAAAACTCCGTAAGCAACTGCCATATCAAATGGTCTGACCAAAATTCCGCCTAAAGTAGCCGAAAGACCGTAGTCCTTGGGTTCGGTAAGGGTAGTCAAACCCATTTCTTTGGCAAAAGCTATAAAGTTTTCCAGACCGTTTAACGCCAGCACTTTTACTGCCGGAATATTGAATGAATTGCCAAGTGCGAACCTGGTTTGGACCAAACCGTGATATGTCCCGTCATAATTGACCGGACAGTAATTAGACTGTCCTGCGACTTTAAAACAGGTTGCCATGTCTACAAAAGCCGTTGCCGGCGTAATTTTTTTATCTCTGATTGCTAAGGCATAATTTAAGGGTTTGATGGAACTTCCCGGCTGTCTTTGTGCCAAAACAACATTCACTTTTCCGTCTTCGTCTTGGGCAAAATAATCTTTAGATCCGACCATTGCCAAAATCTCTCCGGTTGAGGGCCTGGTAACAATGGCTGCTCCATTACCGACCTTTTGTTTGCTAAGTTTACCGACTTCTGTCGCCACTGCGTCTTGGGCAATCTCCTGTATTTCAAGATCAAGAGTTGTGTAGACCCTCAAGCCTCCTTGTTCGACCATTTTGTCTCCGTATTCATTTGCGAGCTGCTCTTTTATCCAAAGCGCAAAGTGCGGCGCCTTAGTGGCTGATTGTGAGGCGTACCTTAATTCTTCTTCAAACGCACTATCCGCCTCGCTTTGCGTTAGATATTTGTTTTCGACCATTTGTTTAAGTACTTCTTTTTGTCTGCTTTTTGCCAGTTCCGGGTGTGCACCGAAAGGTGAGTAGGTTGAAGGCCTTTGGGGCAAACCCGCAAGAAGAGAGGCTTCAGCCAAGGTTAGGTCTTTGGTGGTTTTGCCGAAATATGTTTCACTGGCTGCTTCTATGCCATATGCGGTTCCGCCGTAGGGGATTGAATTTAGGTATAACTCAAGAATCTGATCTTTGGAATAAATTGTTTCAACAACAATTGTCAGAACTAATTCCTGGGTTTTTCTCCGGATAGTCCTTTCGTTCGTCAAAAGCGAATTTTTGACAAGCTGTTGAGTTAAGGTTGACCCTCCTTCGGCGCGGCCGGATGTGACAGTTTTTGAAAGCCCTCTGGCAACTCCCAAAATATCTATGCCTTTATGCTTGTAAAAGTTTTTATCTTCAATAGAAATAGTTGCTTCTTTCAGGTAATCGGGGACTTCCTTTATATCAATAGGCGTTCTTTTCCTGTCTGTGTAGATTTCGTAAACAACGTCTCCGTTACGATCAAAAATCTTGGTAGATACGGGCATTGCCTCGGAATTTAACCTGGTGGGAAAGGGAATACCCCAAAATAAGTAGATAGCTACCCCCGTTACCAGGCCCCAATAAATAACGGCCTTAGTTCTTCTCTTGGTTGAAAATAACCATCTGACTTTGCCGGTTATGGCATTTAGTATTTTTTTCATCGGGACGGAAATTATATTACATTATATTACATAGCATCTACTTAAATAGAGCAAAGCCCGACAATTTGCTACAATAGTTTTGTGGAAACGCTTGAACAACTTGAACTCCGCCCTTGGTGGAAATATTTGGGAGAAGATATTCAAAAGCTTTTGCTTACCTCAGGATTTATCTATGATGCCGTAGAAAGTTGGGGAGGAGATCTACCCGGCGGCAAAGAAAAATTCCACGATTATTCGTTTGTACTTTTTCCCGCAGCCAAAGCTTATGAAGGATTTTTGAAGAAATTGTTTTTAGAAATGGATTTTATTACTCAAGAAGATTATTACGGAAAACGTTTCAGGATCGGGAAAGCATTGAATCCGTCTTTGACAAAGGAATTTATATCTGAAAGTGTCTATCAAAAACTGGTAAATTTTAATCACAGTAAAAAATTGGCGGATAATCTTTGGGAGACGTGGAGGCTTTGTCGAAACCTGCCTTTTCACTGGTTTCCAAATGAGAAAAACGCCGTTACACTCCCCGAAGCCAAAGAAAGGATTGGAATGATTGTAAATGCAATAGACGAAGCTTTTAAAGAGTGTAAAATATAATAGTAGATAAAAGGATGACTGCCAAAACCACAGTTATAAAACACGTTACGATTTACTCCGTCTATTTGGTTTTGATTTGGGCATTTTACAGATTTTTGTTTGATCTCCCGGATCAGATTGAGGAATTGATTATTAAACCAATTATTTGGCTGATTCCCATCTTTTGGTTGAATATAAAAGAAGGGTTCCCGCTAAGCTCTCTCGGCCTAACTCTAAAAAATTTGTTCCCATCAATATATCTTTCGTTGGGTTTGGGTGCAATCTTTGTGTTAGAAGCCGTACTGACAAATTTTCTAAAGTATGGCAGATTTAATTTTATGGCCAATATCGGAAATGTGCCTATTCTCACCTCTTTGGGAATTTCTTTTGCCACTGCTTTCTCAGAGGAATTATCATTTAGGGGTTATATATTCGGCAGGCTTTGGTTTGCCTTAAAAGATGAGTGGGCAGCCAATATAACCAGCAGTCTAATCTGGACCCTGGTTCACGTTCCGATTGCCTTTTTTGTTTGGAAGTTGGATTTGATTTCCGGTCTTCTATACCTATTCCTAACCGCCGTCTTTGGAATCGGATCTGCTTTTATTTTTGGTAGGACCAAAAATATTTTCGGATCGATATTGTTGCATGTCCTTTGGGAGTGGCCGATTATTCTTTTTAGGTAGAATGAAAAAAAATATTCTTGCTTTTGGAATTTTTATTGTCGCTTTTGTTATTCTCTTCATTTCTATTTTTGACTCCTCATCTATTACATACTCTTTTGCCAACACTCCTCCTCAGCCTTTTAGTGAATCAAAGGAGAGTAAAATTAACTATATTCTTCCATATGCAGGCAGAGTTATGCCCGACAGCCCTCTGTGGGGTCTTAAAGCTTTGAGGGATAAAGTTTGGTTCGGGATTACCACATCTCCTCTGAGAAGAGCACAGCTCGCACTATTATTCGCCGACAAAAGACTTGTTATGGCAGAAGCCATGTTTAAGAAAGGGGAGCCGGAGGTGGCAATGTTGACCTACTTAAAAGGGGAGAGGTATCTACCGATTGCTTTTGAACAGGAAAAGATTGCCAGGTCGCGGGGATTAAACACCGACGCCTTTTTGCAAAGGTTGGCGTTAGCCTCCCTAAAACACAAAGAAGTTTCTGAATATCTGGTTGAAATAGCTCCGGAAAACGTTAAACCGATGATTATTAGCACTGAGGTCTATGCAGAAAATACTTACGAAGATGCCAAAAATGCCCTGATTTCCAGAGGCCTGACGCCGCCAAACAATCCGTTTATTAGGGATTAATGACTTCGATTGATGCATTTTTTTACGCGGGCTAAAATTTATTTCCGCAAGAAACTTCAGGAATTATCAAAAATGTAGGCGTGGGCTACGCCTGAGATGATGCATTTTGATTAAAAACTTACTAGTTGACTATCTACTGGTAGTGTTTGATAATCACTCTTATCACTATTGGTAGAGTTTTTACTTTACATGCGTGAAATACATAAACTTACCAATAAGCAAATATAGTTATGAAGTGTCCTTTTTGCGGAGCCGCCAAAACCAGTGTCTTAGAGAGCAGGATTGTCGAAGATGAGTCGATAAGACGCAGGAGAGAGTGTGGAAAATGCGGCAAGAGGTTTACAACAGTAGAGCAGGTAAAAAAAAGTTTTCTTTGGGTGGTTAAAAAGGACGGCAAACGGGAGGTCTTTGATAAAGAAAAAATAAAACGGGGTATTTTAAGAGCTATTGAAAAACGCCCGGTTTCTTTGGATTTGGTTGATGATATTACTGACGAAGTCGAAAAGGAAATGCTCAGAAGCGAAAAACAAGAGATACCGACCAGGGTGGTGGGGGCAGCAGTATTAAAAAGACTCAAAAAGGTAGATAAAGTTGCCTGGCTCCGGTTTGCAAGCGTTTATCTTGAATTTGAAGATTTGAGTGATTTTGAGAAGTTAATTGACAGGTAAGGAACATTAACAGAACAATATTTCTCGGCAATACTTTTGCGAAAACAGCACTCGGACACATTTGTTTTTTGTAGATTTGTCCCGTCCGGTGCTTGCAATCTCGACCGCAAGATGTATTTTGTTAGATAACAACGTTTAAGTGTTAGCGGTCTGCGATAGCTTTCTTAAAAGCACTGCCTCGATATTGTTCTTTAGGTGTTTATCTTGAATTTGAAGATTTGAGTGATTTTGAGAAGTTGATTGACAGATAAAATAAAATGGCATTACAAACTGTTAATAATAAAAAAAGTAAAAAAGTTAAGCAAAGAAAAATTGTCTATAAAAACGGCGAAACGAAAGTTGTCTTGGAAGATTTAATCGCCCCTTCATACGAAGAGATAATGACTGAGGTCAAAAAGAAAGTTGGCGAGCGGCCGGAACGAAGCGCTTCGTTGCCAAACGGAATTTGGACTGAGCAGGCATTGAAGGTATTGAAAGAAAGATACCTTACCAAGAATGAAAATCTTGAGCCCATTGAAACACCCGAAGATATGATTTGGCGTGTTGCCTGGGAAATGGCTTCGGCAGAAGCCAGGTGGGGAAAGTCCCGCAAGGAGGTATTAGCCACAGCTAAAGAGTTCTATTCACTTTTAGTCTCCAGAGAATTCCTGCCAAATTCGCCGACTCTCATGAATGCCGGCACAGGAAACGGTTTGCAATACTCAGCCTGTTTTGTTTTGCCGGTGGAAGATTCTATGGAAGGTATTTTTGATGCTATCAAATATCAGGCTTTAATCCACAAAACAGGAGGCGGAACAGGCTTTTCTTTCAGCAGGTTGCGGGAAAGCGGATCGATTGTCAGAACTTCTTCAGGAATTGCTTCCGGGCCGGTTTCGTTTATGAGAATTTTTGATGCTGCAACAAACGAAGTTAAACAGGGAGGAAAAAGAAGAGGTGCGAATATGGGAATACTCAGGGTTGATCATCCGGATGTTTTGGAATTCATTCATTGTAAGGAAGACGGAGGGATTACTAACTTTAATATTTCTGTCGCTATAACGGATAAATTTATAGATGCCTATTACAAAGATGAAGAATATGAGCTTATAAGCCCCAGAACAAAACAGGTAGTGGGGACGCTTTCCGCCAGGAAAGTATTTGACGAGATCGCGCAGATGGCTTGGAAAACAGGTGACCCGGGACTCATTTTTATTGATAGGGTTAATCAGGGTACCGCCAATCCGATTCCGGCGATGGGTCCTGTAGAATCCACAAATCCCTGCGGAGAACAGCCACTTTATCCTTTTGATGTTTGCAATTTGGGCAGTATTTTCCTGACATATTTTGTCAAAGATGAAAACGGAAACAAAAGTGTTGATTGGGACAAACTCAAAAAAGTTACCCATCAATCGGTGAGATTTTTGGACAATGTTATTGAGGTTAATCCCTTTCCGCTTCCCGAAATAAGAAAAGTTGCCTTTAATATCAGAAGAATCGGTCTTGGAGTAGGCGGATGGAGTGACATGCTTTTAAGTCTTGGAATTCCTTACGACAGTGAGGAAGCGATGTCTTTGGCAGAAAAAGTAATGAAGTTCATTCAGGATGAAGCCGTATCGGCATCCGAAAAATTGGCCAAAGAAAGAGGTCCGTTTTTCCTTTGGCCGGTTTCAATTTATAGAGAAGGCGCACCAAGAAGACACTCAACTGTCACAACCATTGCTCCCACAGGGACAATATCAATTATCGCCGGCGCCAGTAGCGGAATTGAGCCCATGTTCGCGATTGCATATCAGCATGTTGTTAAAGACAAACATCTGGACAGAAAGTTGTCATTTGTAAATCCTAAATTTGAGGAAATTGCCAGGGATCGGGGTTTTTGGACAGAGGAACTTATGGCTAAAGTTGCCGAGAAGGGAGTGGTAAGGGATATTGCCGAAATTCCGGAAGATGTCAGAAAGCTTTTTGGAACCGCTCACGAAATTGATATTGATTGGCATATCAGAACACAAACAGCTTTTCAAAAATACACCGAAAATGCTGTCAGTAAAACTATTAACCTTCGGCACGATGCGACGGTTGACGACGTCAAAAAAGCATATCTATCTGCCTGGGAAGGAAATTGTAAAGGAATAACTATTTTTAGAGACGGAAGTAAAAGTGAACAGGTTTTAAATCTGGGATTAAATAAAAAAGATGAAAAAGTGCAGCAGCCGGCGGAGACCCCGCAGACGATTTTGGTGCGCCCTGTGAAGGTTGAAGGCGCTACTTATAGAATTGTTACGCCTCTCGGGAGTGCGTTTATTACGGTAAACCAGGACGAAAGCGGAAACCCGTTTGAGGTTTTTATCACCATCGGTAAGGCGGGAAGTGAAGTTGCGGCTATGGCTGAGGCCCTGGGACGCATGATCTCTACAACCTTGAGATTTGGGAATCATAAACCTCCGATTGAAAGAGCACGCGAGATAGTTGAACAACTGAAAGGTATTGGCGGAGGAAGATCTGTCGGATTTGGACCAAACAAGGTCAGATCTCTGCCCGATGCTGTAGCCAAGGCAATTTCACTGCATTTTGGGTTTAATAATGTGGGCCACGACACCCCCGGAGTGATAGAGGCTGCTTCAGATAAGGAAGAAGTCAAGGTTGTTGGTGATATCTGCCCTGCTTGCGGCAGCCCGGCGCTGGTTTATCAGGAAGGTTGTTCTAAATGCTTTGCCTGCGGACACTCCGAATGCTGATTCTTTTGCTCGCAAATATTTTTCGCGTGATATTATCAATGGTATTACCAAAATAACCATGCCGATATACACAAGAAAAGGGGATAAAGGAGAAACCGGACTCTATTCTTCTAATAAATCAAAAAAGAAAAGGGTAAGCAAAGCTTCCGCCCGGGTTGAGGCTATCGGATCTATTGATGAAGCAAATACTTTTCTTGGTCTGGCGGCGGCATTCTCCAAGAATAGAATAACAAAACAAAAAATTTATGATATACAAAACCATTTGTTTGAAGTGGGGGCGTCTTTGGCGGGTGCCAAAATGACGATTTCCAAAGAATTGGTAGATAAAATGGAAAAAGAAATCGATGACATGGATAAAAAGTTACCCAAACTGACTAATTTTATTTTGCCGGGAGGGGGAGAAATGGCAAGCTTTCTTTTTATGGCTAGAACATTTATCCGCCGGGCCGAAAGGAGAGTTGTCTCCCTTTCTGAAAAAGAAAAAGT
>AMFJ01012300.1_pt1 | contig 10813 bp, 14 predicted proteins | sample 427208 | NCBI WGS metagenome assembly AMFJ01 (sample SAMN02954298, study PRJNA114691) | groundwater metagenome | biome: aquatic; feature: subsurface aquifer; material: sediment; isolation source: subsurface aquifer sediment | place: USA: Rifle, CO | collected 2008-08
GTTACCATATCTACTCATATAAAGAGCTTTATGACCACTAAGTAAACCAGATATTCCTTCATCTTCATCAAAGAAGAAAGCCTCATTACAGATACCGAAAATACCGGACCCTTTATATGTACGAATTGCTTCACGGTAAATGTGTTCAAGATTTGAATTAAAATTTGTCATGAACAATACATCTTGATTATCAACAGTATAACCATATTGTTGATTATAACTAGGTTGATCAGGATCTACAATTTTGTAAACTGGTTTCATTTTAATAAATTGTTTATACATTTTATTTCTCCTTAACTTTTCTGATTAAAGCATCAAATGAGTCTGACGACATACCAATGTCATCAGACTCTACAAGTTGAAACTTACCACTGGTAGTATTTGCAAACATATCTCCAGCTATACAAATACCAGTTTTAACCAAATACCAGTCATCAGGAATTGTAGCTACTCTTCCTTTAGGACCTACTTTAATTGTTTCCAAAACAATCTCCCATGTCATGATAAAAGTATTTTATCTAAAGTATTGCGAAGACCTTTTTTTGCATTTATTTTCCTTATCATCATTTTTCTTTGACGAGGATAAAGTTTTATTAAAGAACGTTTCAATCTGACATAACATCGTCTAGCATATCTAGTAGCCTCAGTAGAATATTCATGCAGCATACCTTGACCAAATGCAAGACCATCTTCTAACTCTTCTTGTCTTGCATTATCATACATTTCCCTTGCTTCTTTATCTGCGGTATTAGTACGTTTTAAATTTGTTTTAAATATACGTAACGACATATTTATCTCCAGTTTTTTTAATTAAAAAATTGTAACTAGTTTGATCATTTAGCTATAATAAATCATAGCTTTATTTCAATTATTATATATGTAACTGAAGTTTTTTCAACTTTCCATTTACTACTCATATATTAAAATGCTTCCTAGAGCCTTTTAAAGGCCCTAGAAAGCATTCTTATTAATTAATGGTAATGATATCACACTGTTCTATTAAATGATCAGTTAAATAGCTTATGCAAGCATATAAAGCTGCTTCATCAACTCTAATCTTATCAGATGTTCTTAAGATTTCATCCATTGTATTAAGGATATAAAAAGCATTAGAATATCTAAATCTTATTTGAGCAACAATGATTAAGCTAATCTTAGTAAGATCACTTATCTCACTTAACTTAAGATTATCAATGTAGCTATCAAATAACTTAAGTGTTTCTTTATCATAGTTATCTACATTAAGACCTTTACCTTCTTTCTCTTCTTCAGATGCTTGACTAAGAGTTTTATCAAAAGTTATCTTAACTAATTGTTTAAATGTATCTAACTTAGAATCATTTAACTTAACTAAATATAGATTTCTAATACTAGTCCATTTATCTAAGTAAAAATCTTTCTTTTCCATAAGACCATTTACAGTTATATCTTTACTTGACGTATAAGAGATATAACCAAATAGAGTTTCTATAGGACATTGATTTTCAGCTAATACTTCAAAGCTCTTTTCATAAATAGTAATATTGAGTTTAGTATCATTAAAATAACTAAACTTAGTATCAGATGAACTAGTTAATAATACACCTTGTTTAATTTGTTTATTATATAACTCTAAAGTAAAATATAAACCTTTACCAAAGAAATCTCTATTATTACTAGCTTTAGCTCTTAACTGTAAAGTTGTTAAACCAAAATTAATATCTAACTTTTCAGTTAAATTTCTATAGAATAAATAATTAGATAAATTATAGTTAAGCATATCAGGTAAATCTAAATCATAACTTCTAACATTAGAATTTATAAAACCTAATATCTTTTCTTTACCAGATACTTTTATCCAGTTAGCAATTAAACTATCAATGCTTTCATCACCAGATAACAAATATGTTTCTACATTAACTATTTCAGAAGTTATTTTTTCAGTAGCTAATGGATCTACTGATAAATTGTTTTTACTAGAACCATATTGATTAATTTCATTTTCAATAAGAGTAGTATTAAAAACATCATGGATTCTAAAATAACTAATATTAAAGATATCTTCAGGTTCATTATACCTATGACTATCTAACGAAGTTTCTAATTCATCTTTAAAAATCTTTACTTCTTTATTAACAACATTACGTGCAAATTGTAAATAATTAGAAATAAGATTAGATAAATCATCTATGTAATTATCCATGATAGTATCATGGTCAGACTGAATATAGTTTTTAGCATTATTATTTACTACTTCTTTACCTAGACTAGCATTATAAATAACAGGTTCAATAACTTCAGTAGTTTCTATCTTAGAAAAAATACCAGATCTAATAGAATTAGTTAACTCATTTAATAATGTATTTTGTTTAGGAATAAGTTTTTTATTTTGATTAGTAATTACAGTGGCAAGATTAGTTGATATTGAAACTGTTTTTGGAGATAGCATGTTAATTCCTTTTATAGTAAAATTACTTCTTTTAATCGATTAACAATAAGATTATTAACGACATCTCTATTTAATGATGAATCATTTAAACTATCAGCTATATCTTTACCAGCTAATTTCTTAATAACACTAGTTGACAATTCTACTATATTTGATATTACAATGCTATTGTCAAGAACTTTATTGCTTTGTATAGCAGTTTGTTGTTCTTGAACATTTAAATCTGTTGTCATGTTTATATCTCCTGTTAATAATCTTATTAAATCATAATATTTTTCAATTATGAAAAAAAAAAATATCTCCTAGTTATTTAGCCAGGAGATATTTAACTATATTACTATAGGTTTAATGTCATCAGGTATATATCCCCATGTCATTTTTTCTTCAATTACTTCCCATTGACCATCAGAAAGTTTAGTTATAAGAATATCAATTTTCCTAATATCACCTTCTATACCTGGAATATAAATTTTATCTCCAGAATAAAGGTTATTAAGAAATTTAATTGTTTGTCTTATCTTGATTAAGTCAAGTGTATCTTCATGTAAATAAGAAGATATATCTTTAAACATATCAGGAAATCTTACAGGATCACCAGATATGTCAAATATAAATGGTCGTGTATCTAGATTACTATTATGTTGATATGTTCTTTCATTTAACATAACACAAAGTTCTTTTGTATTAAGAATACTTTTCATTTTATTTTCCTTTTTAAATAATTAGAAAACTCAAATAGTATATATGTAACCGAAAGATTTTCAAATTTTTATAGTTTACTATCTACGATGATCTGTTGATTTAAATGTTTTTGTTTAGTGTCAATGATATTGGTGAGGAATTGTAATACTTCTTTAGTCGTACAAGTTTCAATATCGAATATTGTTGTAAAACTATCTTTAATGCCTTCAATGATTTCTAATTGAGTTTTAAATTTATTTACATTATAACTATTAACAGGATTATCATTAGCTAACCATTTATCTACATCGTTATCCTTAGGACAATTTTCAAGTATATTTTTAGCTTCAGTTTCACGTTCTGTTAACCTTTGCACTTCTTGACTAAGATACATGATGCGATCCCTCGCAGCAGTGCAAATTGATTCATGGTTTAATTGATCACGCATAAGCATACGTACTTCATTAGCTACCCAGTGATCAGATTTATTACCATAACACATATTACTTAACTTCATTTTATCGCCAGTCATTTTAATCTCCTTTTTTATTTAATCGTAATGATTATCTATATTTTCATTTTGTTTTTGTCTACATCTAAGGCATACATCATAAATACGTCCATATAAACCTTCTTCAAAATCTCTAGTAGGTGTACAATTAGTACTTTCTTTTTTACACCAATCGCAACAACTAACTTCTTGTTTAACCTTAATTCGATAAGCCAGATATTCATTATAACATTCTAGACACATATCGATAAGTTCACTACCCATGCTATCAGTTTCACCTTGAATTCTTTTAATAGCTAATTTATCTTCATGAGTATCGCAGAAAGTATTCAATGGAACTTCGTGATGATGATTAGGCATTGTACTAATAGGACCAGTTATTTTAGACATAATTATTCTCCTTTTTAGTTTAAATAATATACTAACTATTAAGATATATGTAATTATATATAATTCAAATAGACAATTACCCATAAGTACTTAAACTTATGGGTAACTTAATTAATTTAAAATTTCATTTAACATACTATCTTTATTACTGTCTTCTGCTTCTCTAGGTAATGTTTTAAAACTACTAATTGGTTTATCTATATCTTCTAAAATAGGTATATTTAATCCAGGAAATCTTAATAACATATATTTATCACTATCATCAATAACAGTAGGTAATCTATGTTTACCTCTTCTTATTGCTAAGTATTTTCTTTTCTTATAATTAAATAGATGAATAAATAGTTCACAATCTATGTCCTGATCTATAGATTTTGTTCCATCATAATAACCTTTTTCAGCTACATCATTAACTAACTGTTGTTCAGGTACACCATTGCGTAATAACATTTTAGCTTCAGAAGAAAGTTGTAACGGTGTTATAACGGCTATATTTCTAGCACTACAAAAGTTACGCACTCTTCTTAATAAGTCTTTCTTATCAAATCCCATAGGACCTGTAGAACAACCTGTAGTAGGTAATAATGAAATATAATCTAACATTAAGATATGTACTTCAAATCCTTGCGCCTCTAATTCTATAATCTTATTGACGATATTAAGATAAGTCCACTGTGATGGATCTACTCTCATCATCTTAATATGAAATCCAGTTGATGTTAATTTACCAACACAGTAACTACTCATGTCTGATGTATTTAAAGTATCTAACATCTTAATATCAAAGTTAGGATCATCATGTTGTTTTAAATACTGATACATGAACTGTAAATTATTAGTCAATGAATCTTCAAATGAAATTCTTAACATTAAAGGTTTTTTATCTTGACTATTAGGTAGAACTATAGGTTTATTTAATCTTGCTATTTGCATGAATAAACTTAATGTAAAACCTGTTTTATATTTATGTTGTAAAGCACCTACTGTAATAAGTTCACCACGTCTTATACCACCTTGTAACATAGTGTTAAGACCTTGCCAACCTGTAGTGTAAATTCCAGTATTATTATTAATGCTTTTAACTTCATCAAATATCAAATTAAGATTATCTGGATTCTCAAAATCTACTTCTGATATCATACCAGGATCTTTAATAGTAGATATAGAATTAGCTAATGGTTCTAATTGAGTTATAGCATTCTTTAAATAATCTGAAAAATTCGTTATCTTATTCCTATTGAACTTAACTTCATAGTTAATTCTATTAATAAGATCAATAGCTAATGATTCTTTATAATAATTATTCAATAACTTAACTAATGAGGTAATAATTCTTTTACTAGTACTATCATCATACTCTACTTCAATAGCTTCTTTAGTTATTTTATAAAGCTTGTCATCATTCTCTAATACAATACTTAATCTTTGAACTATGACTTCTTTTGCAACTTCTTCCTTATCTTCTAATAACTCTAAACAAAAATCTTTTAATTGTTTAATGGTATTATGACCTGAGAAATTAAGTTCAGGAGTATCTGTTTTAATAGTGTTTAATAATGTTCTAATTAAATCATCATGTTCAACATTGTTTAAAATTCTAGACCTATATAGTAAAGTTAGAATTTTTGTAAGTAGTATCCTATAATCCATTTTGTTTTCTTTCTTCTTTAGGAAGTAACCACATTATGCAATTAAAATTCTTTTTTAAAAATTTTTATAATACTAGTATAAAGGAGACTAAAAATGATTTATATAGCACATAAATATAATGCTAGATTAATAGAAATTTTAAACGATAATATATTAATCTTATTAGTTGAATTAGAAACTAATCATTATAAATTATTTAATTGTAATCTAATTAATGTAGATATTTCAAAAATAGAAAAGAGAGATATAGACTATATGATTAAGTTTAATTTAGATGTTGTTATTGAAGTTATGAATTATACACCACCCGATGAAATAGATGTTTTAGTTTGGAGTAATGGTGTAAATGTTAATAATATGTTAAAAAAGAAATTACTAATAAAATGAAAAAAGAAAAAAAATACATACACCTATAATTGCTTATAGGTGTATGTAAAAGGTTGAATTGAGTAAATACATATCATGTTTTACCATGTTACTATATCCTAATCACCAGGGAGGAAAATGTTAGATATATTAAACTTACTCGTTTCAAATAATTAAGCAACTATACAAACTGCATAGTGTCCTGTCATATTGACTTTATTTAACTTATCACAATCTTTATTTGCTTCTTCAATATCATTGTAAAGTAACTTAATTCCTGATCCTTTACCGGTAAAAGTATAGTAAGCTGATTTACCTATATTTACTCCTAACTTAGGATCACTTATATAAAAGCTTTCATATATTTCATCTTTAGCATATTTACAAATTGTATACAGTTTTTTAGTATTCACAATAACCTTTTATTGGTAATTAATTATATCCGTACTCTCATTATATATAGTATTTATTATCCTAGTTGCTTTTATTCTAACATCATGTTTACATTGTTCATCATCTAATTCAAAAATTATATCACGTGTATAATGTGTATTTATCTTTATATCTTCAGAAATTTCTTTTGCTTTAACAATAAAGATAGCATTTTTTTCTCTAATATCATTTACATCATTCATATTAGTTTTACTATCTAAATCTCTTCTTAATATAGTTAATAGTAGATTCTTAAGTTTTTTCTTATTAAGTGTACTAGTTGAATTATATGTAATCTTAACACGAATTATTTTAGGATCATCTTCTATAAACATTTCTTTTAAGAAAGAAAAGAATTCTTCAGATAAACTATGTTCAAAACTAGTGCAGATTTCAATTGCTTTTTTACCAGTATTTTGCATTAATGTTCACCTTAAAAATTGCTATTTATTACTAATAACTGTCAGTGACTTTTTAGACACTGACAGTTACATAGTTTTAATTTACTTTACTGCAGCCATTACCATTAACGAAATAGACACCATCATGATACTAACAGCGATCAATGCTAGACCTGCCCCTTCGGGTGTCATTTTAGCTTTATCAAATAACTCTTCTAAGTCAATATAATCTAACAGAGCTTTTCGTGAGAAGTGAAGAAAACCTATATAAAATATACTAGTAATAAGAATTATAACTGTAGCTATAGTAGATGCACCAAATGGTAAATTTTGTACTATTTCTGAATCAGGATCAGATAACAATAATACTAAAAATACAAGTAAAGATCCTATACCTAAAAACACATTTCTAAATCTCACAATTGTTTCCTTTTTAATAAGTTAATGAATTTGTTACAAACCAACAGATGATGATCTATAGATAATTTTATTACTTTTATCTTTAAATAATTCTACTCTTTTTATATGATACTCTTTTTGCTTATTTAGATTACCTGCATAGAGATAACAGAATTTAACATCTCTGTCACTAAGCTTTCTTAATCTACCTAAAGACTGTAAATTAGACACAGAAGAAGATATACTTATAGTCTGTATACAGACCCTTAAATCTTTGATATCTACAGCTGTACCTGCAGATATAACTGTACTGACAATTATGTCAGAATTATGGAGATTATCGTACGGGTCATCTTCACAATATCTTTTAACATTAAACTTAGGATATCTTAAAGTTAAATGTTTAACTAAATTAGAAGCTAATTCAACAGTAGCTACAAATATTAATAACTTATCATTAGCTAAGTATTCTTCAATAAAGTAATCGTCTATAGTATTAGTAATTAATTTGTAATAACTAACTAACATATGATCTCTTCTCATTATACTCTTTTCATAAGCTGTATGAGAATACATATTACTACCATAATTATTAGTTTTTATATGTCTTAAATTATTAGGACTTATAGTATATGATATAGCATATATATCTGTATATCTATTAGTTTCAGTTGTTTCATATATACTATTTTTAGGATACATAATGTTATGCATCTTTTTAATAATCCAGTTATCAGAAATTAAAGTAGCTGATAAACCTATTTGAAATTTAACATTAGTATGCAGTAGTATTTTAAATAGCGCATGAAAATGAGCATGAGATTCATCGTTTAATAATACACCTATTCCTAATAAAGGAAATAGTTCTATAGGTCTAATACCATACATTTCTTCTGTTAATTCCGGATTACTTTCATATGCTGTAACAAAATCTTGTAATGTTCTAGAAGAGAAAATAATATAAGGAGATTCTAAACTATCTTCTTTAGCTAATTGAATAAGTAATCTTAAAGCTTTTGATCCTTGAATAACCATTACTTTATCAGTAGTAGTTTCATGTACAGTAGCTATACTTTTTATCCATTGATCAATAAAAATAGGAAGTATAACTATACCTATACGTTGTTGTATTTTAGCTAATGCAAAAAGTGATACAGATGTATTATGTGTCACTATAAAATTATCCGTAATATAAAGTTTATCAGGATGATCTATAGAGATACATTGTGTTTCTTTTTCACCTATATACTCTACTGATTCTATTCTAAGTTTTAAATTATTAGCTCTTTTAGTATATCCTTTTAACCTATCTAATTTTCTAGTTAATGTAAATAATTTTTCTGGATATTTATATCTTATACCTATTTTATATGCAAGTTTACCTTGACATTTTATACCATTTTTAGTATAATAAGGTATACTACTACTTATATTAGCTAATCCTCCTATAGATCTAATTAAATATTGAACAGCTTTAGCTAGAAAATAACTACTTGTTCCATATATAATACTTCCATTTTTATTAATAGAACCATCTGTATCTAATAATCCTTGTAATAATTCTATTTTTTGTTCAGTAGAACTAAATAGATATTCATTAGGTATAAATTTTTCATAACTATATTTACCTAATAACCCTAATTTTCTTAATTCTGTTATTAAAAAACTTTTATTTAAACCTTTTACTTTATTTACAATTTTCCATCTTATATCATCATATGTAACTAGTTCCATTGAATCTGGTATAAGTGTCTTTATTTTATCTATAAATTCTTTATCATATTTAGTTATTTTTATAGAACCTAATGTAAATCCTCCGTCACCTAATAAAGCCCCTAATAAATAAGGATTTATTGGTAAATTAATATTAGATAATATTTCTGGATCAATTAAATCTAAATAACTAACAAGAATATTTCTTTCAGTTAGTTCTTTTAATCTTAAAGTATTAACTATTTGATATTTTCTATTTTCTTTCTTTTCGTCTTTAATAAATACTTTCCATAAATGTTCATCAGAGGCTTCGCATGTTCTACCATCTATAAATGTTATTTTATATACAGGCATTTTACCTTGAGGATATACACCTGTTACTTTAGTAGGACTACCATCTTTAGCAGTAATAATAGTATCTACTTGCATAGCACCCATTGTAGACCAACCACCTGGTACTTTTATTTTAGCATCTAAAGGCTGTGCTTTACCTCTACCTGTAGCTATAGGTACTAATTTAGATCCTGTAAGTTCTTTACTATCTAAATTAGGAGTAAGAATGAAATCAATAATAGGTTCTTGATAATCTCTAGGAACCCAACCTTCTCTAATTTTAAAGAAACATTTTTCTATTTTATAATCTCTGTTATCTATTCTTTCATCTAACTTAAGAGTATAGTTAATAGTTTTTAAATAATAATAGAAATGTTTAAGTTGATTAATATGGAAATAATAAGTATTTTCAGAAGCTATTTTACTAGCATATACTTTTTCATCCATTTGTTTATTGTTAAAAGACCTTGTTCTAACAGTATAATATTTGTCTAGAAAATCTCTAATGTGATTAGCAAGAATATGGTCATTTGTTTCTAATTTTCCTGATAAATTAAATAATGTTAACTTGTTCATAAAAAACCTTTTGTATTATATGCTCAACTAATATATATGTAGCTTAACTATTTTCAGAATTTACTATTTTCATAACTTCTTTAATAATAAAAATAACATAATAATGATTAGAATAATACCAGGATCATCATGTTCTTGTAATATATATTTATTACCTAAAATAGGATTAACAGTAATTAATCTAACTTCGTTAATCTTTTTTTCTTTAGATTTAATGTATTCAGGAGTAGATAATTTTATACCACCTATATAAAAATATTCTTGCATTTTAGTTATCCTTATTTAATATCCAAGTTATTCATTTTAATTTAAAAATATACTTTTTTACTAAAAATTTAAATGGAATGATTACTAATGAGAGATTAAAATGACTGATATTTTTGTACTACCTAAAGAACAATATAAAACAGAACTTAATCCAGTAAAAAGTTATTTAGATCAATTAGCTTTTTATATATCTACTAAAAGAAAAGTATCTATAGAAAAAGCTACTGAAGTAGCTAAAGCTATAATGAAAGATAAATTTAGAGATAAGAATATTAAGTATTTTTCTAGACAAGAGAATGGTGATAGAAAAGTAGAGAATGGAAGTTTATTAGGTTATATTAATGATAACATAACTAATAATAATATTTTAGCACCTACCTTTACAGCATATGTAAATAGTTCTGTTAAGAAATCTATCTTGTCTGAGTTTATCTTTACTAATGTTAAGAAAAGAAATATAGCTAAAAAGATATCTCAGAAAGCTAAAGTAGATAATGATAATGATTTATTTATAGCTAAAGATAATGAACAAAGTAATATGAAGCTTTATAATAATTCTTTATCAGGTACTTTTGCACAAGAAGCTTGTATACTACATAACCCAACTGCACATAGTACTTTAACATCATTAACAAGAACTATGTCATCTATAGCTAATGCTAATAA
>AMFJ01019369.1_pt1 | contig 10813 bp, 12 predicted proteins | sample 427208 | NCBI WGS metagenome assembly AMFJ01 (sample SAMN02954298, study PRJNA114691) | groundwater metagenome | biome: aquatic; feature: subsurface aquifer; material: sediment; isolation source: subsurface aquifer sediment | place: USA: Rifle, CO | collected 2008-08
AGACCTTCGCAGCAGGTTACAACTGCCGAATTTAGGTTCAATAACAAACCATCTTTCGTTCCCATGTAATAAAGCTAAAAGCATATTGATGCTTTTCATCTGCTGCATGTCTCTCACGTGCTGTTTCTTGCCATTCTGCTAAATTAAGTTCAGGAAAAAAGGCATCCCCTGCAAACTCGTGATGCACAACGGTCATATAAATACGCTGCACGAAAGACAGCAGTTGCCGATACACTATAGCACCGCCAATGATAAAAATCTCATCGCTTTCTTTTACTACAGCCAATGCAGCATCCATTGAATCAACAATAACACAACCCTCTGCAACAAAAGCGGAATCATGTGTCATAACGATATTACAGCGACCTGGCAACGGCCGCCCAATGGATTGATAGGTCTTGCGACCCATCAAAATGGGTTTTCCCATGGTCACTTGCTTAAAATGCTGCAAATCAGCAGGCAAATGCCACAACAATTGGTTGTCTTTACCAATCACTCGATTTTCTGACATAGCCACAATAGCAGAGATTCGCATAATGTTTAATATCCTAAGGACGTTTCCAAACATATTCTACAGAAGAATCATATTTCGCAATATGATATGTGAATATGTCCTTTGCTGCTGCCTGACCTAATGGATGGTTAAAAAAGCAAGCATAGATAGGTTTATCATTTGCACAGGATGCAACACTACCCAGCAAGAAAGTCGCTCTGCTTGAAACCGAAAATAATCGGCTATCTAGATATTGTTTAATTTTGAGGGATAAATGCCGTTGTTTTTCCACTGGCTTGTCATATGATTCACTGAAATCATCTATGATCAACCTATTGATTTCATTTTTTCTTAACACGTCACAAAATGCTTCTATTTTAGCTAATTCACAATCGAGCAAATCGCTTTCTTGTAAAAGAACTTTAATAACAGCACTTTTTGCAGCGCAAAATAAATAATTTAATGCTGCAATTTCATCAACTTTCCACGCTGAAAATTGACTGCGATTTAATTTAAATGTGACTTGAAGCAAATCGTCTTTACTTTCAAAACCACGCCGCATCCGCTCAAATATCCTTGCATGTTCTTCTAACAAAGAAATCATATCTTCAATCAACATTGCTTTATTGACCCCCTTATCATAATCCCTCCCGTCGCCTGAATTACCATGCACTGATTTTGATTCAATCAACAAATAAAGATTCATCTTATTTGCTAATATCTGCATAGCATTTTTATACTCTTTATCTTCTAGCACATTACGTTGCATTTACGTACTCCGTTTTTCTAAAATAATTCCTCACTCTGACCGCAATGCTTGAATGGGATCAAGCAAAGACGCCTTATGTGCAGGATAAAACCCAAAGAAAATGCCTGTAACAACAGAAACCGTAAAACCAATTAAAGGCGGAAACAAAAATAGCGTAAACTGCCATCCAGAAAATAAAGCAATAAAATAAGCAATGGCAATACCTATCAGCACGCCGAAGAACCCGCCCAAAAGTGATAACATCAGCGCTTCCATTAAAAATAAAGCACGAATATCCATGCGAGCGGCACCCACTGCAAGCCGAATACCTATTTCACGCCGCCGCTCAACAACCGACACCAACATAATATTCATAACACCCATACCACCAACAATGAGCGACACACCCCCAATCAGCCCGAGAAAAATAGTGAAAATTTCACTTTGCTTTTCCATGTGTGCAATCAATTCTTTTGCATTGCGGAAATAAAATTTTTTATTCGGCAACTGTTGTTGTAAATAATTTTCTATATGTTGTTGTACAATCGCACTATTTGCATGAGAATCAAGACGCATCACAATATTATTAATCACCGCGTATTTACTTAAAATAGATGCTGCCATGATAGGCAACATGACAGCATTGTCTATGTTAGCATACACAAAACTACTTTCTGGCCACGGCTTAGCGATACCAACAATAGTAAAAATATTTTTACCTAGCTGCAGTTGTTGCCCAATAGGATCACGCCACGTCATGGTTTTAATTTGCTGATATATTTTATCGCCAATCACACAATAAAGCCCATAACCATCCAAATCAGAAATAAACCGTCCCGCCGCCATATCAATATGCACAATACGCGCGAAACTTTCTGTGATGCCCAATACACCGCCATTTAACTCATGCCCATTAAATTGCAGCGAATTGAATAATTGGCTATAAGGTGCAACTACCAGCACATTTTTATCTACAGTTAAAATGTTATTAGCTTGCGATAATGATAAAGCAGATAGCTCAGCACCACTTTGTTGATCAGGTGAATCGTTAATACTAACCGCTAATAAATCTGTACCTAATGTTTTAAATTGCTTAAGCGCTTCATGGGTCGCTAACTTTCCGCCAGATACCATTGCCACGACAGAAGCAGTCCCAACTAAAATACCCAGTAATGCGAGTATCGAACGCAACTTTGCGGAAAATAAATTCAACAACCCTTCATGCAAATGCCCCGTCCATTTCATACGATGCACCCATCTTTCAGCATGACAATTCGCCCACACAGGCGGCTCACATCTTTGTCATGCGTGACAATCACAATGGTTCTTTTTTCCTGTACATTCAAATGTAAAAATAACTCCATGACTTCTTGTCCAGTTTTGGAATCGAGCGAACCCGTCGGCTCATCCGCTAAAATCAAGTCTGGATCACCCACCAATGCCCGTGCGATCGCTACACGCTGTTGTTGACCGCCCGACAGTTGATTCGGTTTGTGTTTAATAAAACGCTGCATCCCCACTTTTTCTAACATGTTCAGCGCTTTTTCTTGCGCGAATTTCTTTTCTACTTCACGATAAAATAACGGCAACATTACATTTTGCAATGCATCCAAACGCGGCAACAAAAAAAATGATTGGAATACAAAACCCACTTTTTGATTGCGAATTTTTGACAATTCAACGCTAGACAAATGCGACACATCTTGTCCTGAGAAAATATAACTACCGCTCGTACATTGATCCAAAAAACCCATCACATTCATTAACGTCGATTTACCTGAGCCAGACGCACCTACAATCGCAATCATTTCACCACGTTCAAGTTGTAAATTAACGCCTATTAACGCATGATACTCGCTCACATGCGTATGATAGGTTTTGCTAACATGGGTTAATTTAATGAGGGACGACAAGGATGTCTCCTGCTGATAAATGAGATTCAATGACTACAGAATCCAACGTAGTTTGACCCGTTGTGACAGCAATATTACGCACCTCGCCAGTTTTCTTATCTTGTACTTTTACATACGTATGACCTGCTTGCTGAAACACAGCTTGAATAGGTACAGTCATTTTTGCAACACCGCCTGTTTCAATTGCAACCTTCGCGCTCATACCCATATGAATGGCATTTTGTTCTTCCCCTGATAAATGAGGCACAATCACTTCCACAGGAAAGGTAGGCAATCCTCCCTGGCTTGGATGACCTTGACGATCGAGAGCTGCAATGTTACCTTGCAAAATAAAATCAGGAAACGCAGCACCTGTCACCTGTACCTTTTGACCCACTTTTAATTGATTAATATTAAACTCACTGACATTAATACGAATAGTGAGACCACTCACCTCACCCATCACAGCTAGCACATCACCTTGTTTGACTTGATCGCCTTGCATAACTTTTTTCAATTCCCCATCCACGCCATCCCCTTTATTTGGCAACAACACTACACCATGCGTCGGCGCAATAACATGTAAATGCTGCATATTTTCCTGCGCATGCAGTGCTTTAGAGATTTTATCGATATCTTCAATCTTTAATTCATAAATATTCATTCCGCGCATATCCAGTTGTTTTAACATACCGCTTAATGCATCGCGTGCTTGAATCATGACTAATTGCGCATTGTAATAATTCGTTTTTTTTGCTTTAAAATCATCATCTGAAATGAGTTGATTCACGTGCAGAAATTCACTTTCTTTCATTTGACTTTGGCTATTAACAAAATCCGTTTTTGCTTTAATATATTGCATTAATGCGTTTTTATAATCAGTTTGAAATTTTTCGGACGTAATCGAAAATAATAATTGCCCTTCTTTTACTACGTCACCGTAGTGAAACATCATATCAGCAATCACGCCGTCACTCGGTGTGGTCACCACCACTGTTTTTAATGGTTCAACAATGCCTGAATAATATAAAGTAGCCGTTAACGAATGCGGCTCGACCGTTACCAAGGTATTGTTTTTTGCAATAGCTTGTGCTCGCCGATGCTGCATACATGTATAAAGACACAGCACCAAAAATGTAACGATCATAATTTTCAAATAACGCTTCATCATAAATACTTCACTTTTATATTCCAGGTTTTTAACGTTGTACCAATTAATAAATCCAAGCGGATCAATGCCTTTAAATAATTTATCTTGGCATTTAATGAAACTTGTTGTGCAGCACTAAATTGTTGTTGAGCCGTCTGTAATTCCAAGCTATCAATGAGTCCGTACGAATACTTCTGCACGCTCACGTGATATGTTTTTCCCTGCAACGTTTCCGCATTCTCTGCAAAACGTTTCGCACGTTCCGCACTATAAACTGTGTTCCAATTATCAATTATTGAGGTTTCTTTGCCCCACTTTTCTTGCCGCAACGCAATTTCTGCTTCACGCAACGCTATTTTTGTACTAGCCAGTGTTAATTTCGCTAGGGCGTCATCAATCGGGATCGTTAAATTTAATAAAGCGCTATTTTTTTCATTGACTCCATTCACTAAACTATTTAATCCAGAACTCTCTCCACCGCCCGAACCGCCGCCCACACTGGAATTCACCGTTAAATTTAATTGCCAACGTGTATTATCTTCTGCAGACAATAAACTGCGTTTTAATGAACCCTGTAACGTGACCTGATCTATTTGATATTGAATATCATTTTCTAAAATCATCTGTTTAGACTCCGGCAACGGCGGAATATGATATTTTTTAATTAATTTTGCTACATCAACCTGATCAAAGCGCACCCTGGTATCGGGATCGATCCCAATTGTCGTCAACAAAGCAGAACGTGCTTGTTCTAAATTATTTTTATCATTCTCAATACGAGTTTGTGCGCTGGCCACATCAGCTTCTACCGTAACTAACTCGACCCCTGCTTTATGTCCTGCTTTAATAAATAATTGTGTTTGCTTAACCGATTCTTCTGAACGTTTTAAAGATTGCTGATCAAGCAGCAGTGTGTGCTGCGCTAACAAAACATCCAAATACGCATTAATCACAGAAGTCACGGTAGCACGTAATGTACCTTCCACATTTAATCGACTGATTTTTTCGCTATCTATCGCGTTATATAAGGCTTGCTCAACGATCGGCTTTCCAAAACCGCGCAGCAATGGCTGTATAATTTGCAAAGAAAGGCCAGGATTGTAATGACTGCTTACATTATTGGTTGACGTTAACGTAACGTTAGTGCCAACGGGGGTAAGTAAGGAAACAGAGGGTTGAATGCCCGTCACATTGGAAGTGACATTTCCACCTGAAGTAACAGAATAACTCCGTGAAGTAGCTTGGGTTGCTTGAAAAGCAAAATGTGGTTGAAACTGCCATTGCTGTACTTCTAACGCAAATTTTTGCAATACATGATTTAACTGCGAATTTTGTACATTGGGATTTTCTCGTACAGCCAGTAATATGGCTTCATCCAGTGAAAGCTCACGCACTGAATTGATGTCTGCCAAACAAACAGCCATGAAATTAAACAGAACCATGAACAACGCTAATCGGCACATAAAATCGCACACACTCTCTTAGTAAAAAATTTTCCCTCCCTTCCAGTTTTTATTCCTACAGATTCTTCGCTCAGAATGACAAAGTAGCACGCAAAACAAAGATCCCTCAAGATGAAACAAATTCACGACTCAGCTTAACCTTTCTGGCATGTCGTTCCATTGCTAGCATAATAAGACGTGTTAATAATTCACTATAGGATATACCTGATGCTTCCATTAATTTAGGATACATACTGATTCGGGTAAAACCCGGAATCGTGTTGATCTCATTAAAATAAATTTGCTGGGTATGTCGCTCCAGAAACAAATCAACTCGCGCCATACCTTCACATTCCAACACGTTAAAAATAGTTTGCGCTACTTCACGCGCATGCTCCCGCACATCAACTGGAACTTGTGCTGGAATCAATAATTCTGCGCCATGTTCATCTAAATATTTAGCAGCATACGAATAAAATTCATGCCGCGGTCTAATCTCACCGACTACACTGACGATAGGATCAGCACCGTAGTTTTCTGCTTCAAGTACGGCGACTTCCAATTCAATTGCATCAATCCCTTGCTCAATAATTACCTTGGTGTCATAACGAAAAGCTGCATTAATCGCAGCCGGTAACTCTTCGATTCGTTTTACTTTTTCGACACCTACACTTGAGCCCGTATTCACTGGTTTAACAAAAACAGGCAACTGCAATTTTTCTGCAATGAAAGAACAACATTGTTCAGGCTGGCGATCCCATTGATGACCCTTGATCACCACATAAGGCGCTACATTGATACCTGCGGCTTTTGCAAGCCGCTTGGAAACATCTTTTTCCATGCCAACAGCTGAAGAAAGCACGCCACAACCGACATAAGGAATATCAGTCAATTCAAGCAATCCTTGCACCGTGCCATCTTCGCACAATACTCCATGAATGACGGGAAAAACTACATCAAAAAGCCGTCCCGTGTTTTTAAGTTGTGGCAATAATTGCGCGGGCTTAATATCGGCAAGCTGTTTCCCAATTAAATCTGGATTAAACAACTCACGTTGCACGTCCCGTGAAAGACGCAAAGGAGTCTGTTCAGTTAATTCTTTTTGAAATACATCCTCACCTAAGAACCATGCTCCTTCTTTATCTATCCCAATGGGCACAACTTCAAATCGAGAACGGTCGAGATATTGAATCACATTCGTTGCGGATAATAATGATACCTCATGCTCTCCTGATCGACCGCCATACAATACTGCAACTCGGATTTTGGGAGGGTGATTCATGTATACCCCTTGTATATTACTTCACTTCACCTTTGTAGTCATGGTGATGGCCTGAAGATGTTTGCGTGCTTGTCATGGTAGTGCCTTGATCCATTGGGCCTTTGCTCGCACAGCTGGCTAACACGAAAGCAAACGTCATAACACCTAAGATAGATGCGATTTTTTTCATTTTTTTCTTCTCCGAAATGATTTTTAATTAATTTTCTGAGGGACATGCATAAAAACAGGTAAATATACCCTGTTCTTTGTTTGACTACCATCATTTTTTAGGATAGATTTGTACAAATAATACTCGTTATTGCTTTATACCCAATTTCTTCATCATCATCAAATAAAGATCACGCCTGACCGATTGATGTAACTCTATACTCCGCTGTAACAGCATTGCCGAAGGAGTCATGTTACGCCCTAAAATCACTTCTTCTATCGCATCCTCATGTATCCCTGTGTAATAGGCGATTCCTTTCAAATCGTACTCTTCCGTTGATAAAATATCTTGAATAATTAAACGTAAAAAATTCGCTTCAAGCATGGCATCCTCCATCTTCCTCGTAAATTTCATTAACCGAAAATAATCCTTATATTGTTCCCTGTGATATTCTTTTAGCTCTTTACAAATATGTACAAATAATTCTGCCTCTAACAAAATATTTTCTTCCTTTGTCAGTATTTTTTGATTCAACCCCACTAAATTATAGTTTGACAGGATATAATGACCATATTTTTATGATGCTAGAACCTTGCAATTACTTCGCGCTAAATTTAAATCACTTTTTTCTTCTTTTAATTGTGAATTATTTACATTTTCTATAAAACTCACAGTATGAAAGATTGATTTTTCATTTGACAAATGTGTTGCATGTAATCCTGCTTGTCTAGCCCCTAGTATATGTTGCATTGAATCATCAATAAATAATGTTTCATTTGCTTCTATGTTGTTTTCATTAAGAATCGAAATAAACGCATCAGGGCTTGGTTTTTTTTTACCGAAAATATTCGAGTAATATTCTTTGTCAAAATAATTATCAAATGTATTAAACCCATTTTGTTTTTGACAAATATCAAAAACTTTCCTTAAATGAATTTCATTTGTATTGCTAAAAAGAAATATTTTATAGTTTTTTCTGAGATTTTTTATGAAATCAAGTCGGTTTTTAGGTAGATCCAGTAGCATTGCATTCCAAGCATTATCAAATTCTTCGTTTTTTACGCTGATATCTAATTTTTTTGTGAGAGCGTCTCGGAAAATATTTGAGCTTATTTTCCCTACCTCATAATTGTCAAAAAGATTATCTTGCTTACTTTGGGTATAAATTGCATCAAAATTAAATGCTCCCAATTTACGAAATGCTTCGGATGTTCGATTGTAATCAATATCAATGATGACACCGCCCAAATGGAAAATAATATTTTTAATTGTCATAATCTCTTTATCCTCAAAATTTTGTTAAAAGCAGAGAATTGATATTAAAACATGGCATTTTTTAGTTGTTGATCAATTAAATTATCCAGGCCGACATCATAATGAACATGGCCCGCCAAGCGCTCCAGAAATGTGATTATTTCCATTTTACCCTCCCTCATATAAAGAAAAAGTATCTTATCAAAAGCTGTTCCCATTACCAAGAACATGCTTCTTTTTTGACTTGTTCGCTTAAAATAGGTACCATGCAACCCTTGGATTGATGCCAAGCAACGCATCGCGTAATATAATTTTTAGTTAAATCAATCGTTCATGTGACCGTTATGCCAATGAAACATATAGTATCTTTTTTGATTTTTTTATGCCTGGTTGGCTGGGGACCATTTAATCTTTTTCCTGACCCTCCTATCAATGAGCCCACTGGCTCAAAAAATTGGCTTGCAAAAGAAACAAAGCGAATTAATCAGCAAGCTAATAACATCAACCCTCATGTATTGCGACTCAGTTTAGTCGCCTATTTAAAAGCACGAAGACAAGGAATGGACCGGAAACAATTAATTACAATCATTGATTATTCCAAACCTTCAACTGAACGCCGTTTATGGGTTGTCGATTTAAAAAATGCGCGAGTCTTATTCAACACCTGGGTCACTCATGGAAAAAATAGCGGAAAAGTAAACGCTACCTCTTTTTCTAATCAACCCGGCAGTTTAAAATCAAGCCTGGGTGTGTTCCTCACAACGAATGAAACTTATGTGGGTAATAATGGCTATTCATTACGCATGCAAGGTTTAGAGCGTGGAATTAATGACAATGCCTATCGACGCGATATTGTATTTCATGGTGCATGGTACGCTGCAGGTAATATTGCCCAAAAATATGGGCAACTTGGACGAAGCTTCGGATGCCCAGCAGTCAATGAGAACACCGCAAGACCCTTAATCGATACCATCAGAAACAATACATTGGTAGTAGCATACTATCCTGATAGGTATTGGTTAAGAAGCTCGACTTTTTTAAGAGGGTAAGAAAAAATCATGCGCATTTGTTTGAATTTAACCCGCGTAATAAGTTTACTCGTATTGTTTTTATGTTTTCCTTTATCGAGTGTTTATGCGAGAAGTTTTTCGTTGCCAGCAGAAAATCAATCTTTATTAGGCGAAATTCTTTATACTTCTACAGAAAACAACGATACGCCAGCCAACATTGGTCAACGGTATAATATTGGTTTAAATGCCGTGATTGCTGCAAATCCAGGTGTAACAGAACGTGCTGTGTTACCTGGCGGTACGTCTATTAAAGTAGCTACCCAGTTTCTTTTACCTCCGTTGCCACGCCGTGGAATTGTGATTAATCTTCCTGAAATGCGCATGTACTATTATCCCCCTGGCAGCAATGAGGTCATGACATTCCCCATTGGCATTGGCCGTATTGGCAAAACCATTCCCATTACAAATACGGCAATCACCCGAAAAGTGACTAACCCAATCTGGATTCCACCTGCGGATATTCGCAAATTCAACGAAGAACAAGGCATCAATTTGCCGAAAATCATGCCTGCAGGGCCCGATAATCCTCTTGGTCCTTATGCCATTTATTTACGCATTCCAACTTATCTGATTCACAGTACGATTTTCCCGGAAAGTATTGGTAGACGCGCAAGCTTTGGCTGCATTCGCATGCACGAAGGCGACATCAAACAATTTTTTCCGCTAGTTACCCCAGGTACGCCTGTTGTCATTATTGATATGCCCAACAAAGTGGCATGGAACAATAATTGGTTATATCTTGAAGCACATGAGCCGCTAACGGAACACAGCGAAGCGGACTACGCATCACTCAACGGAATCGTAAGTAACATTCAAGGTAAATTACCGCGCAATCATCTTACACTGATTGATTGGCAACTCGTGGCCTATTTAGCGGAAGATCCGGATGGCATGCCGCATCAGATTGGGGTGAGACTGAACTAGCAACAGAGCATGAGGGAACAAACATAGATTTGGTGACAGATTTCTCTATTACTGATTCGGATGGAACACATAAAGGAACAGGAACATAAACACGAGCATAGTCGCTATGCTGAGTTGCAGACCAACTATAATTTCATCCAATCAAATTAATAATATCGCAATATCCGCTTAATACTCTGACAATTTCAATAGGCGATGTGGGTTTATAAATAATAAGGTAATGCCATTTAAACGGCCAAAATTTTACGGGCTTATCCGTTAAATCTTCACGTAAATGACCAAGATGCGGATTTTCAGAAAGTTTTTCCATCGCTTCATATAGCGCATCAAGAAATGTATGAGCAGCGACTGGATTTTCTTGAGCAATGTAAGTAACTCACCTTACGCAGAATAAGCTTAAGTAGTGTCAT
>AMFJ01035112.1_pt1 | contig 10810 bp, 9 predicted proteins | sample 427208 | NCBI WGS metagenome assembly AMFJ01 (sample SAMN02954298, study PRJNA114691) | groundwater metagenome | biome: aquatic; feature: subsurface aquifer; material: sediment; isolation source: subsurface aquifer sediment | place: USA: Rifle, CO | collected 2008-08
ATCATGCGCTTTTCTAATATCTTTATCTTGTGTCTTTTTAGTACCACCACATAGTAAAATTACTAAAACATTACCATCCAAACCAAAATAAATTCTGTATCCGGGGCCATAATCAATTTTAAATTCCATTACCCCATTGCCTATAGCTTTATAATTACCAAAATTACCTCGTCTTATGTTTATTATTTTTGCATCAATAATACATTGAGCTTTAATATCTTTTAAATCTTCTAACCATGATCTGAAAGGATTTCTTCCTTCAGTGGTCAGATATTCTTTAACTATTCTTGTTTTTACTTCCATTTATATTCCCATTCACACTGTATCTTAAAAGATACATAATTACAAGATATTTTTTTGAATTATTTATTCTTTTAATAGCGCTTCGATAACAGATTTAATTTTATCTTTGTTAGTCTTAGGCAGATGATCAATTTTTTCAGTCAAAAATAAAAGATGTTTGTCGGTTATTCTGCATGAATTGTCATCATCTAAATTATTTTTTCCGGTTAAAATATAATCAACAGTTAATCCATATGTTTCAGCAATTTTTAAAAGTATTTTAATTGAAGGATTACTTAAATTATTTTCATATCCAGATAAAGTACTTTTACTAACTCCAATATTTTTTGCAAATTCATTTTGAGTTTGTTTTACATTGTTTCTAATTGTCTTTATTTGATTTCCTATTTTCATGACGGCAACATTTTGTTCACTACGTTTTTTTAATTTTTAAAGAACTCCCCCGCGTAGTTATTGGGTTACAGGGCGATGATATGGAGTTTGCTGTTAAAGTCGGGTATTACAATTGCTTCCAGAGAAAAATTAGTTTACTCTTTCCAGATAAGTCTTGAAATTGATTAATAATTTTGAATCAGGAAACTTAGTTAAGGCGTTATCAATAATTATCTGAGCATTTTTATAATCGTTGGTTTTAAGATATGCATAAACCAGATAATGGTAAATAAATTCTTCATCAGGAAAAAGCTTAATAAATTTCTCTCCATAAATAATATTTTCAGAATCCAAATTGTTTTTCTTATTGTATTCCATGGCAAGCATCAACCCGTGATAACTATAGGGATTTGAATGCAGCATTGAGTATCCTAAAGTCTGATTATTCTTCCAAATTTCAATTCTTGAATTACATAAAAGAATTAAAATTAGAATATATAATAAAATAAAATATCGGATAAAAATATATTTAATGGAAAAAGAATTGAATAATTTGGCTGCGAAAAAAATAAAAAGAACTAACGGGAAATAAAGAAATCTTTCTGCACACCATTGCATCATAGGAATAATATTTGAAAAAGGGAGAAGAGAAGCAATAAAACAGATAAAATACCCACGAGTAGTCTTATTTCTTACAAGAAAAAAAGAAACAATAAATAAAAGTAACCATATTAATGATAGTACTAAATATCCATAAGTAAACGGATTATATGACATATAATTTACCCTTTGGAAAACAGGAAAGATTAAAAGGTGCAAATATTTCAAATAAATAACGGACATTCCCAATTGAGTTTTTAAAATATTTTCTCCCGGAAAATCAGCCTGCCCCAATGTTCCAAGGGCTTTGGTTCTCATTATTAAATATATCCCTGAAGTCAGAATCAAGAATACTGAAAATAATAAATTAGATTTTAAATTAACTTTTGAACTATTATTTTCCGGTAAAAACAAAGAAGGAAGAGAAATTAACAAAATCAGTATAAAGTTTAATGAAAGTGCGTTTTCTTTGGACAAAAGTGCAAGAAAGTAAAATATGATTACCGGTAAAATAAATCTATTAAATCCGGTATGGATATATTTAAAAGCAAAAGTGATTGCCAATACCCCCCAGAATAATGCAAACAAATCATCCAGGGATTTTATCCAGCACACTACTTCTGTATTTATAGGATGTATTCCAAAAAACAGAGCGAGTATAAAAGATAAGGATATAGGTGTTCTAATAAAACTTATAAGCAGATAAAACAATAAGCAGGTGTTTATAGAGTGAATGCAAATGTTTAAAAAATGAAAATAAAAAGCTTCCTGACCGCAAAACTTAAGGATAATAGTCCAAATAATGTTTCTAAATGGACGATAGATTTTTGCTTCCGGAGAATGAGAAAAAGTTAAATTGTTGTGAAAGAAAACAGGTATATTATTCAGAGTTAATTTATCGTTAGATTCCAGAAAATCAAAATCATCCCATACGAAATCATAGTTGATTGATTTTAAATAAAGAATAAATACAGATATAAATAAAATAATAAAAAGATAAACTATTTTTTTTGAATCTGAATAAAAATAATTCTTAAAATTATAGTTTGAAAGCATTATCCTTCACAATTTAATAATTAGTGATAGAAGGTATTAATCTTTTTCGAGAATTCCTCTAGCATTCATCTTGTAATGAAAAGGGGTATTAAAATCTCCCCAGATTTTCTGTACTTTTTTAAGATTTTCTTCGAATTCATTATAATCATTTCTTTCAATTGCAGATTTTGAATGCTCAAGGATTTCTGCAATTTTCTGCTGAATTCTATTTGCAACAGCCTTGGCATAATAATAATCCAATTTTTCAATATCCGCATTATATTCATTAGAATCACCGGTAAGATTGCCAGCATCATCGGCATATTTTTTTTCTAAAGCTTGGTATTTAGGTTCCCATTCTCTGTCATATTCGTCTCTGGAAATGTAATCTGTAGCAATACTCATTTGTCTTCCTTATTTTAATAATTAAACTTAAGTAGTTTTTTTTAAGGCTTGTAATTTAAATACATAAAATATAAGTGTCAATTTAAAAAAAAGAAATTTACAAAAAAACGTATAGCTTAATTTTACTGTTGACTTATTTTAAATAAGTAATTATTTTTCACACTCAATTTTTAAAAAATGATTTTATCTGGGTGGTTAGCTCAATTGGGAGAGCACCTGGTTTACACCCAGGGGGTCACAGGTTCAAACCCTGTACCGCCCATTTTTATGCAAGGGGTAGTAGCTCAGTTGGTTAGAGTGCCAGCCTGTCACGCTGGATGTCGCGGGTTCGAGTCCCGTCTATCCCGTTTAGAATGCCGACATAATTTTTTTATGTCGGCTTTTTTTTTGTCATTTAAATCAATTCAGCGATATATATGAACACTATAAATAATAATATTCAAGACGATATGTTAATATCTCTAATAATCCCCATAAACAATGAACAGGAAAATGTCACACGACTGGCAAATGAAATAGAAAATACAATGAAAACTATTTCTTTAAAATGGGAATGCATATGGGTAGATGACGGTTCTACGGATGATTCCTTTAAAAAAATAAAAGAAATAAATAGTAAATTACCTGATTCGCATAAATTTCTACAACTCAAACAAAATTATGGGCAATGGATTGCCATTACGGCAGGGTGTGCTTTTGCTAAAGGAAACATTTATGCGACCATTGATGGTGACTGTCAAAATGATCCCGGGGATTTAATTAATTTGATTGAAAAATTTATACAACATGATGCGGATATGGTAAATGGTATAAGAAAGAAACGTAATGATAGTTTAATAAAGAAAATATCATCAAAAATTGCAAATGGTTTTCGTAACTGGGTTACTAATGAAAATATAATAGATATGGGATGTTCTTTGCGAGTTTTCAAGCCACATTGTTTAACCAACATAAAAAATTACAAAGGAATGCATCGTTTTTTTCCTACAATTGCAAAATTAAACGGTTATTCCAAGATTTATGAATATGAAGTAAATCATCGTCCCAGAGAAAAAGGAATTTCGAAATATGGCATACATAATCGTTTGTGGAGTTCTATTTATGATTTAATCGTTGTTAAATGGATGCAGGTTAGAACATGCTATCCTGAAATAATATCTTTTTCGTCTGAATCAACAAATGAAAAATCAAAATAAAACATTAGAGCACTCAACTTCCTTAATTATCTCAAAAGCTATCATAATTATTGCTTTATTGTTTATTTTTTCAGTATCTCTTTTTATCCAAAATGAAACCTATGATGCTTATGAATATCTGTTAGGTGCCAAGAGTTTAGTTTTAGGAAAAATAGATTGGTATAATTTTATCAGACCCTTTGGAGTTTCATGGCTGGCTTTTCCATTCACTTTTATTTTTCCGGATGTAGAACAAAGCTACTTTCTTTTTCGTATATTGCACCTGCAATGGTTTTTTATAACCTTATTCTATTTCTTTATTGCTTATAAAATCTTTTCATGGGAAAGTAATAATTCATATGCATTAATTCCATTAGCGCTTCTACTGTCATCCCGTTTGGTAATTCGATATGGCTGGTCTGTTTTATCTGATATACCTGCGGCATTATTGATTGCCATATGTTTTCTTATAATTATCAACAACGGGAATAATGTAAATATTTTCATAATTGGGCTTTTATTGGGATTAGCAGCTAATTTTAAAATCTATTTAATTTTAATGCTTTTTCCAATAATGTTTTCAATTTGGATTGTTAATAAAAATGAAATTTCAATAAAAATATTCATTAAATTAATTATCGTTGCGTTTTCTTCAATTATATTTTTCCTTTTTATCCAAATATTTTCTGCTTATTATCTGACCGGAGGACAATTTATTTCATATGATAATTGGATGAAATTTTTCAAATTATTATTAAATATTGGAGGGGTAAAAAACAATATATTATATGAAGGCGAACATTTCTGGGAGTATTTCTATTTCTTCATTAAGATATCAGGTTATTTATCCTTACCTTTTTTTATTTTGGGTGTTTTTCTTAATGTTAAGAACTTTAAAAAAAATAATCTTATATTGCTTATCTGGTTAACATCAAATTTGTTATTTTTAATTTGTTCTTCTCATAAAGAAGCCAGATATCTGTTTCCTTTGCTGATACCATTTTATTGGTTTGTTTCTGAAGGTATAATTTTTATGTTTTATTTACTTAGAAATAAAGTTCAGAATAAATTAATAAGAATATTGTTACATTCTCTTATCTTTCTTTCTTTTATAATTCCAATGTTAAAAGAATTTTATGCATTTTCCTCAACTTCATTATATAAACCGATTCAACAGGGCTTTTCAAAGGAACTGAATGCTGAAAGCAACAATTACGAGAACTTATATTTTTTCGGATATCATTATCCATTATTTTTATTTAAAGGTGATTTTTCAAAGTATGATGAATTTTATTATATTTATCATTATGGGCAAAATGCATTTACTTACTGGACTCATAAAAAACCATTAAATATTGAAGTTCAGTCTCATACTCAAAGAAATGGTTTTCCTGTAGGATTTTATCCTGAAAAAAACTCGCTGATTATTTTAAATCCCTCAGATTTGCAGATAAATTCAATGAATCTTGAATTGTGGATAAAATCAAAAAAGACTTTAAATTTAGTTGAGATAAAAAAAACGGAATATCCTGCAATTGAATTAGAAGATAAGTTTATCTATATGACAAATAATGGTGAAATAATCGCGGAAATTATAAAACATGAAAATTTATTTATTACAAAAAAAGAAAATATTAATGAATGGTTTGGTGACTACGGCAGCAATAAAATTTTAAATCTGAAAAATAGTCTGCATAAAGAAACTATTAAATTAAATTCAATTCCCAAAAAAATAATCGGAATAGAATATAAAGTAGTAAAAGAATATTGTCCGGCCTAGTCTAACTTGAGAATTTAGAATAATTTCGATTATTTTCCATCCAATATTGAAACATAAAAAGTGACCATATTTTTTTTCTGTGGTTTTTAATGCCTTTCATATGCTCATCTAAGATTCTTGTTATATATTCATGATTAAGCAAACCTTGTTGCTTTAAGATTGAGTTATCAAGAACACGAAGTATTTCATCTTTAAAAACAGTTCGAATCCATTTGGAAATCGGCATGGCAAAACCCTTTTTCATTCTATAAATAATTTCATTGGGAAGCATACCTTCATAGGTTTTTTTTAGAATATATTTCGTTTGTTTTCGGTTAACTTTTTGATTTGAAGGAATTTTTGAAAAGACTAATTCAAATAAATGATGATCCAAAAAAGGAGAACGAACTTCCAGCGAATTAGCCATACTGGCTCTATCTACTTTAGTTAATACACCCTCGCCCAGATATAGTTTGGTAAGTAAATATTGTAATATGGCAATGTTATCCTCACCTTTACGAAGGGATGTGTAATACTCGATGTCTTTAGATATTTTTTGTTCTACATCAGTTGATTTTATTCCTAATAATTCAGCTATTTCCTTAGGCGAAAAAGAACCGAATAAATACATAAGTTGGGTGTGATAATTGTTGATAAAAAGTGAATTGTAAAATTTTTCAATAAAGTATGAAGAAGAATTATATTTATCTGAAAAAGAAATGAATGATTTTATGATGGGATAAATAAATTTAATGGTACGTTGAGATTTATTAAACAATGAAAGTAAATTTAATAAATTGAAAATCTGATAACCACCAAAAAGTTCATCCCCGCCATCTCCGCTTAATGCAACGGTAACAAATTGTTTGGTGTTCTCCGATAAATAATAGGTGGGTATTATAGAAGGATCGGCAAATGGTTCATCAATATATTCTTTTACTTTTTTTAAAGTTATTTTCGCTTGTTCTTCTGAAAGATAGTAATGATGATGCTGAGTCTGAAGATATTTAGATATCAAAGACGAATAAAAGGTTTCATCATAATGATTCTCATTAAAACCAATGCTAAAGGTATGAAGCAGTTCTTTTGGTATTTGTTTTCTCATTGAATATGTTATTACAGAAGAATCTAAACCTCCGCTTAATAGAATTCCTAAAGGGACATCAGATTTGAGCATTTTTAACACAGATTCATCAATATGCTCTGATAATTTTGCGCTATTTTCTTCTAGTGAAGAAGTCTGATAATTTGAATTAAATAAAGGGATTTCCCAGTAGCATTTTTTCGACACTGTATTATTCTTCAGGTTTATTTGCAGAAAATTTCCCGGAAGTATTTTAAATATATTCTGATAAATCGTATCCTCGTTGGGAATGTAGTCATAAAAAAAATATTTCAACATGGAATCTTTATTCAATGTGTTTTGAATAAATGGATGGGGCAATAAAGATTTTAATTCAGAACCAAAAATAATACCTGATGTATTGTGTGAATAAAAAACAGGTTTCTGCCCCAATCTATCCCTGCATAAAAAAACAAGCTGTTTCTTTATATCATAAAGGGCAAAAGCATACATTCCGGTAATTGATGAAATTGCCTCAAACCCTTTTTCTTCATAGAGATGAATAAACACTTCTGCATCGGAGTTTGTTTTAAATACATGTCCTTTAGTTTTTAGTTCATTTCTAAGATCAAGAAAATTATAGAACTCTCCATTTTGGATTAAAACAATAGTTCTATCCTCATTAAATATCGGCTGGTGTCCGGTGGATATGTCTATGACACTTAATCGTCTGTGACCTAAAGTAACTTTTTTATCGAAAAAAACACCACAATCATCAGGACCTCTTTTTTTTAAGGCATCCATCATTGGATAAATGTTTTCAGCAATATTCTCATTCTGAAAAGTTACAAAACCGCATATTCCGCACATAATTATTAATCCTAAAATATAAATCTATCACGAAAATACAGGATATTACTTTTTGGGTTTTAAAAATAAAAGATATTGAAATGGCATTAATTTGAAGGGTATATAGCTGATTTTACTAATTTCAAAATAATCTTGAATTAAGTTGTGAATATTTTTTAAATTAAAATTATGTAAATGCCAGTGATTTATTGCATTATCATTATTTGATGAATCAAAATAATATTCAGTTACAAAATATTTATTCAGGCTAATTTTATTCAATAATTTTTTCCAGGAATGAATATAATCATCATGTATCTTCTTAGAATAACTCAGAATATATTCAGATAAATCCAATCCGATTTTTGTATTAAAATCAAGTTTTTTTGAAAATTCACAGGAACCGCATCCGATATCTAACAGATATTCGCCTCCTGTATTTTTTAAGAAATTACTAATTTTGGCAGATTTAATTTTTTCCGCAAATCGTATAGCTGAAATCCTGGTTTGATGATATTTGTCCGGACCAAATTTACGGGACATTTGTTCGTTAAATTCAATGAAATTTTTTTCTGAAATTTGCATAATATTAAAATCTTTATAAAATTTACAGCCATATTATTTTATACTTGATACAAAAATAAATGCGCTTTAACAAGTCTTTAAACATACTATCTCAGCTAAGTTTTATTAAGCCTAAAAAACAAGAAGTCTGTTTTTTAATATAGCGGGAGTCTTTTTTTTAAGTTCTTCAACTATCATTTTCTTTGAGTATCTTGGAGATTTGTGACATAGAACAATATACTCGTTTTTGAAATGTTTTGCTCGTTCCAATATTTGATCTATATGAATGTGATGGTAAGCATCCGCTTTTTCAATCTGTTTTTTATCTCCAAAAAACGTGCATTCAATCATTAAAATTCCAGATTTATATAATAAAGGATTATTTTCCAGAATCTCTATGGTTGTATCACCTGTAAAACTTAAAAACGGATTGTCCTTTTTCGTTTTATACAGCAAATAACAGTAAGTAGGGATTGTATGTGATGCAGGAATAACTTTTATGAATAGTTTTTTGTTTATATTATGAAATTCATTCAGTTCCATTGAATGATAATTTGCAGGATAATCGGATTTATGAATATCTGCAAAAATTCTTACTATTTGTTTTATAGGAGGAATTAAAGAAGGGGGCGCATAAATATGAGGAGGGGTCATTTTTTTTATTGTCCTGGCAAAAAGATAATGGGCAATACCTCCAATGTGATCAACATGCCCATGAGTTATCAATAAATTGGGAATTGATACTGCTTTCTCAGGACATTTACCGATATCAAACATTATCCCCAATTTAGGCATGCGAATATTTGTCTCTTCCCCGGCAATGGAAATTCCTTCGATTTTTATTTGATTAAGAATCATATTTTCCGGCTATTAAATATTATTATTGAAATTTAAAGTAATTTATAAAGAAAATCAAATTTCAGATTCGAACATTATTTTCTCTTGTAATTTGAGAAATAACGCCGGGTTTTTCCACCCAGGATTTATTGTTTTTATAAAGATTTAATCGTTTTGCCGCTAAATCGAGAATTTCTTTATTGTCAGTTTCTACAATAAAATTTTTACATGCCTCTTCTTGTAATTTTATGGCATTTTCAAAGTCGCTTGCAGCTGCATAACAGACTGCAAAAGTGTCTAAAATTGAAGCGTTTTGTTCTATGTTATTTATTTTACTTATTATCTCAACTGCTTTCTTTCCGTCTCTTAAGCGCTCATCAGGGCAGGTGGATAATATCCAGGCAAGCGCCAGGGAGGTATTAATATCATTTGGTTTTATCTGCAAAATTCTTTCATATTCTTTGATTGCTTCATCATATTTTCCCATAACTTCAAAAAGATATTCCCCCAAATGTAAAAGCGCAATAGCCGGATTAATTTCCAAAGCTTTTCTGTAATCCGGGATAGCCTGTTCATATTTTCCCTGCATATTTAATGCATATCCCCGAAGCAAATAAACTTGCGCATCATTTTTTAATTTATTAATTATACCGGTGTAACAAATTTCTGCTTTTTTATATTCACCACGTACAAACCATCGCCCGCCGCGATTTATATTATTTATTTTAAAAGCTCGATCTGAAAGGTAATAAAAGAAGGAAAAATTAAGCAAAATACAGATTAAAATTATTCCTGCTATGTATTTCTCACAGACTTCCTGCTTTTCCTTATTGTTTTTTAATTTTATTGTTATTCCGATTAAAGAACCCAGCCAAGATGGAAATAAAAAAAGAATTAAAATCCGGAAAAATATTTCAATTAAAGGAACTGAGATTAATTTTGCACAATAATAATAAACTATAGAAACAAGCAGAGGTGTCATTAGAAAAAAAGTATTGCTTATGAAATTCTGAGAACCGGATATTTTTTTGAACCCGATTACGCCGTGAATAAACCCCAATATTATTGGTGTAAATAACAATATAATTTTCAGATAATAATAATTGGAATCGAGAAAAAGTTGTATGGAAGTATGATTCATAATAAATCTCTGATATTTTTCTTTAAAAAATATATTTTATGGAAGAATTATTTATAATTCTGATTTTGTCGATATTATTTTAAAGAAATATTTTTATGATTGAAAAATATAACGATATTGATATAAAACTTACAATCTTTAACATCTAAATGTTCCATTATGTTTTTTGAGGTTAAAAATGATTATTACAATTTCAGGGGAAGCAGGCTCAGGTAAAAGTACTTGTGCAAAGAAAATTGCAAATAAACTTAACTTAAAACACTATTCTTCAGGTGATTTAATGAGAAAAATGGCTGAAGCAAAAAATATGTCTTTGGCTGAATTCTCTAAACATGCTGAGGACAACCACAATATTGACAAAGAGTTAGATGATTTTCAGAAAAAACTGGGAAGAAATGAAGATAATTTTATAATTGACGGCAGACTCTCCGCTTATTTTATTCCACATGCAATAAAAATATTTTTAAATGCCTCCCTTGATGAATCTGCTTCAAGAATTCATCATGCAAAAAGATTGGAAGAATCGTCAGAGTCAATAGAAGCTGCAAAAAAACAAATAATTGAGAGACGTAACAGCGAAATTAAGAGATATAAAGCTTTATATAATTTCAATCCTTATGAAAGTTCTTCTTATGATATTGTTTATGATACTACTAAAGTTACACCTGACCAGGCAGTTGAAGACATTATCAAATTAATAAAGAAAT
>AMFJ01015058.1_pt1 | contig 10804 bp, 9 predicted proteins | sample 427208 | NCBI WGS metagenome assembly AMFJ01 (sample SAMN02954298, study PRJNA114691) | groundwater metagenome | biome: aquatic; feature: subsurface aquifer; material: sediment; isolation source: subsurface aquifer sediment | place: USA: Rifle, CO | collected 2008-08
GAGAAAATCGTTATCTGGGGAAATGGCGCGCCACTCCGTGAATACAGCTATTCCATAGATCTTGCCAGAATTTACCTGTGGGCATTAGAGAATTATGATGATGCTCAGGTGCTAAATATCGGCTCAACCGAAGAAAATTCCGTAAGAGATATTGCATACATGACCGCAGATATTATGGGAATCAGCCGGGAACGCCTTTTCTTCGACGAAACCAAGCCTCTTGGTATCATGAGAAAAAATACCGATAATTCCCGATTTATCAAACTCTCCGGATTTAAGTACACACCTTTCCGGGAAGGGCTTGAAAAGACAATTAAATGGTTCAGTCATGCCTATGAACACCAGCGCGATAAACTTCGCCTGGGCAAAAAATCTAATACAATTCCTCTCACTGGAGATAAACGTGAAATTTAGAAAGCTTGGCGCAACAGGGCTTGATGTATCTGAAATTGGCTTTGGAACCTGGGGCCTGGGTGGCAATGCCTATGGAACGGTAGATGACAAGGAATCGAAGAAAGCTCTTGAGGCGGCCTTTGAATCGGGCATCAACTTCTATGACACTGCTGATCTTTACGGGAACGGTCATAGCGAAGAATTGTTGGGCGAGGTTTTTGCCGGCAGAAGAGATAAGGTTGTTATTGCTACCAAGGGCGGGACTCTGCCGCACACAACTTTCGTCATGCCGCAGGATTTTTCTGCAAAGCACATGAAAGAGGCTTTGCATGGCAGTTTGAAGCGTTTAAAGACAGACTACATTGACCTTTACCTGTTGCATAGCCCGAGAATAGAAGACATCAGGGGTAATGACGATCTGCTCAAGACACTTGCCGAATTTAAAAAGGCTGGTCTGGTTCGTGCCTATGGCATTTCGGCCAGAACTCCGGGCGATGCGCTGACTGCGATTAAAGAATTTGGTTTCAAGGTCGTCGAGGTAAACTTTAATCTGATCGATCAACGCTCCATTGATAACGGATTGTTTGAACTGGCCCGAAAAAATGATCTGGGACTGATCATTAGAACTCCGTTGACGTTCGGATTTTTGACAGGAAAACTTCGCGGAGATGAACAGTTTGAGAATACTGATCACCGCGCAAACTGGCCCAAAGACCAGCTTAAGCGCTGGGCAGACGCTCACCATCTATTTTCATTCCTTTTCGATGGCAAGGCGCGTACGCCTGCCCAGGCTGCGTTGCGTTTTTGTCTTGATTTTGATGTGGTTTCAACCGTGATTCCAGGCATGATGAATGTACGGGAAGTTCTCGAGAATGCGGAGGCATCAGAAATGTTGTCATTAACTGGTCAGGAAATGGAGACCGTAATGCGCATCTATAAGGAGAATGAAGCCAGTTTTTACGACAGAAATTTTCAAAAGGTAAAATCTAATGAAACCTGTTAGTTATGCATTTGTCTGGAAGGAAGAACAGGAAGTTCTTGCCAGGTTTGCCGAAAATGTTCCAGAAAATGGGGTGATTGTCGAAATCGGCACCGCAAGGGGCGGCACATCGATGATCTTTCACCAGGCCCTGCGCAATAAGGGCATCAAGATTTATACAATCGATGCCCTGAACTGTGCAAGGGCGAAAGAAAATCTTAAAAATACCGATGTCACCATAATTAACATGACTTCTCTAGAATTCGCCGAAGTCTGGAAAAAAGAAATTAATAAGCCGGTTGATTTTCTTTATATTGACGGTGACCATAATTTCTGCGGTATTTATGATGATTTTAATGCCTGGTTTCCGTTTTTAAATAAGAACAGTACCGTTGCTTTTCATGATTATGACCCCGTCGAACGCGGAGGACTTGCGCATTTTGGAGTCAGAATATGTCTGGATACCCTTGTGGCAAAAGGCTTGCTCAAAGACGTCAGTCATCAATATAAACTTCTTTCCGGTAACAAAAGAAATGATGATCTGACAGCCCTTGACTGGAAAGATTGTTTTGAGACTTTTCTTAACATTGCCCACAAAGTTAACCACAAGCGCGACGAGATCTTCAAAGGTTCGATAAAATCGGGAGTCGAGATTCTGCAAAGCCGCAGCATGCAGTTTGACAGCGTAGAAGCGTGCTATTGTATCGAACACGCGCTGATTAATGACTTTGAATATCTCGATGCTCTGACCAGTTCTTTTTATGATTTCCGAAGATGGGCGGAGATGCTCTCTGTTCTCGATCATGCCCATGACCGTTCACATTTCCCGTCAAATTGTAAAAACATACCAGTGCCTGAAAATTATCTTTCTCTGTCGCGATTGGTTGCTCATGAGCAGTTGCGCATCTCGATCCTGGGTCTGATACTCAGAACGATAGTTAAATGGGAGCCTTGAAAATGAATACTCAGTCGAATGTTACTAAATTATCGGTCCAGGATTTGGCTCAGCTGTTTGGCACAACTGTTGAGGATGTTCAACTTCATTGTGGCGATCTTGTCGGCAACGATTCGCTTAATTACCGGAAAATTACCGGAGAAGAGCGTGATCAGCTGATTCTTCAGGTTCTCAATAGAATTATCAATACCGATCTGGTTCGAGCAGGAGAAGATCGGCAGCCAGATTGGGAGCGGGGCTGGCGGGAAAATCTCGAAGAATTCGTGGCTTCGAATTATAATCTTGAGCTGCTGATTCCGAAGTATTTCAAAAAAAATGTGCCGGCGAGACTGAATCTTGATTATGTTATGCCGGTAGCGCCGGATTTTGTTTTTTACTATACGCATGTATTCAGAACCTGGGTCTTCAAAAAATATCTGGCCGACGTTAAATCAATTTATGAATTTGGTTGTGGCCCCGGATATCACCTGGCTTATCTGGCGCAGATGTATCCCGACAAGAACCTTTTTGGTCTTGACTGGGCACGCTCATCGCAAGAAATACTAAAACTTCTCGCGGCGCATTTCGGCTGGAAAATTACTGGAAAAAAATTCGATTTTTTCCAGCCCGACCATGATGTTGTACTTGCAGAAAACAGCGGCGTATTTACTTTTGGCGCGCTTGAGCAGATTGGCGATCGCCACGAAAAATTCATCGAATTTCTTCTTGAGCGCAAGCCGGCGATTTGCGTAAACGTCGAGTGCCTGCATGAATTGTACGAAACCGACAAGCTTCTGTCGTTTCTGGCCCTGCAATACCACACGAAGAGAAACTATCTTTCCGGTTATCTGACAGCGTTGCAGAAACTCGAAAAGCAGAAACGCCTGGAAATCATCAAGGTTCACCACCAGAAATTCGGCAACCTCTTCGACGACCCGTTCTCCTTTGTTATCTGGAAACCTCTATAACAGAGCTTCCTGCCGCAGCGGTCATTTCCGGTAAGGCTTCCAGATGCTCTGGAATGCTTTGCGTATTTTGTGAACGATCGGAAAGCATTCGCCGAGATAAAAGATTGCCTGAACCAGATCTATGCGAGGCTTTTTCAGCCATAGGGCGAGTTCCTGCATGGCAAACGAGAACTGCAATTTTTTCATGAACCGCATGAAGTGAAAAAGGCGATAAGTGGCGTAGTTTCTTTCGTAATCCCTGCCAAGAATTATCGGTTCATATTCCTGCTTTTTCTCAGTGATTCTGGTTTTGAGCAGATCCAGAACCATCTGGCACTGCTTGTGCAGGTCGTTGTCTCGCAAGGCTCTCTCGTAGGCATTATTGGCGAGCTTTTCTCTCTCCTCGGTGTGAGTCAGGTAATACTGCACTTTTTCAAGAATATCGTTTTCATCGTTGAAAACGGCGATTTCTTTGCCCGGCGTCAGATAGTGTTCGATGCCGGGAGCATTTTCTGACAGCAGGAATGAACGGCTGAGGGCGATCTCAAGGCTTCTGCCCTTGGGGTGTTTTTTTCGTGCGTAAATCGGGTAATCGAGCGTATAGACAGTGAATTCGCTTAAGCCGGTGAAATCCAGGTTTATTTTGCTGCGATTATATATTTCGAGCTTTTTTTCCTGCGAAACCGGCCCGTTTTCAGTCCCCGCACCATAGGTCTCAACGCGAATTCCGTGCTTGATGAGATGATTGATGTATCTGGCTCTGCCAACGCGGTTGTTGACCATGCCAATGAATGAGACGTCGATATCGCGCTCCAGATTTAAAGGTTTGACCTGTGATACATCGAAGGCCGGAACCAGAAATTTTGCCGGAATTCCAATCTCGAGGTACTTGGACTCTGCATAGATGATATTGGTGAAAACAAAGTCTGCCCCTTGGCACAGATACTTGAAGTGCATGTCGTAATAGGTACAGTCGTCGCCAAAATAAAGGGCTACCAAGGTCTTCTGTCGCAGTTCAGCCAGAAAATCAGCGTGGATTTCGAAATCCATGGCCAGCAGGCAGAATACTGCCTCGATTTTTTCATCATCGATGAGTTGCTTGATATATCTGTTGAAACCCCTGTGCCCAAGTTTTTCATAAAGTCGCTGATAAACGACAATGCTCGTAGTCGGATTCAGCTGCTTTATCGTGTCGGGATAATTAGGAAGTGCGACCTGTCCTTGGTATTCATAGGTAATGATAAGCAGGTTCATTTTTTTTCTCTCTGTGATGCTTTGTGGTAAATCACAGAATTAAAATGAAAATCTGCGATTAACAGCCGATCAGGGCTGATTGCAAAAGTGACTCTGTGGAACATTCTACGCAAAGTCCTGTGCTGAATAAAGAATTATTTGCGAGCCAAGATTTTCAAAGCGAAAGGGAACATAAAGAATGTCTTTTAAGGCTTCCTTCATCTTCTGTTGTCGCTCGGGCGGTACAAACAGCAGCATAAAGCCGCCGCCGCCGGCACCAAGAAGTTTGCCGCCCAGCGCTCCGTTTTTGCGGGCAGTTTCATAAATATCGTCGAGAAAATTGTTCGAAATCAGCTTGCTGAGGCCTCTCTTCAGTTGCCATGACTCGTTAAGAAGTTTGCCGAAGTCGCAGATATCAGAAGGATTGCCGTTGAGTATTTCTATTGAATGATCAACCATTTCCTGCATGGTTTTTAATTCAGTTTTTTTGTTGCCGGTGTTATTAATCTGTTCTTTGGCAATATCTGACGAATTTCTGGACAGCCCGGTAAAAAAGAGCATTAAATGGTTCTGAAAATGATCGAGCTTTTCATTATCTATTGTAATTGGCGAAACAAAAAATTCCTTTTCGCCGCCAAACTCAATTTTATTGAAACCACCAAATGCAACCGCAACTTGATCCTGTGAGCCAACATTTTCCTGGATTATGTCCTGTTCAACACGAATAGCTTCGCGGGCAAGCTGTCTTTTCGAAATCATTTTTCCCTTCAGCGCATAAATAGAGCTGAGAAGGCCTACCGTAAAAGATGAGCTTGAGCCAATACCTGATCGTGCCGGAATATCGCTGGTATGAAGGACTTCTACACCCTTTTCGATTTCGAGATGTTTCAGACAAGCGCGAACAGAGGGGTGCTTGATTTCATCAACGGTTTTGGTTTCTTCGCGAACAGAATACCTGACCAGGTATTTCATGTCAAAAAAGGGCGGCAGGTAACGTAAGTTGATATAACAATATTTATTTATGGTAGTGCTCAGAACGCAGCCGCCGTTCTCCCGGTACCATACCGGATAATCAGTGCCGCCGCCAAAAAACGAGATGCGAAATGGAGTTCTTGTTATTATCATCTTATTTCCTCAATCGACGTATTTGCCCTGTTCATCGCGTCTAGAAAGGGTGGGGTTTTTGGTTGGCCACCAGATATTGAATCTGGGGTCATTCCAGGTGTAGCTGAATTGTCCCGTAGGGCTGTAATATGCAGACTGCTTGTATGCAAACATTGCACGATCACTCAAAACAAGATGCCCGTTCCCGTAGTGCGGCGGAATTAATACCTGTCTATGATTTTTTTCTGACAGAACGAACGATTCCCATTTTCCGAAATCGGCAGAAGATTTATTACAGTTAACCACAACCAGGTAAAGCTTTCCATATGGGCAGGTAATGAGTTTCCAAGTATCTGAATCTCCGTGAAGCCCCCTTAATACGTTCTTTGTGGAAATTGAATAATCATCCTGAACGAAGGAGACATCAATTCCTGCTGCTCGATAATCGCGTTCGTTGTATGTTTCTACGTATTCCCCACGATGGTCTTCAAACGCATCAAGTTTTATCTGGAGAACACCCTCAAGCTTTGTTTTTTCAACTGTAATCATCTGAAATTTACCTCAGAATTATTGTTAATAATATAGACGCTAACATGGGATTGCAGAAACCCTTTTGAAGTGATCACTCATCTCTCGGTCAGCGAAGAATCTGATTCCCCGCTGATAATCTCATGAGTTAGGCTGGTAAGTCAACTCATGTTTACCAGTAGGATTTTGAGGTGGCGTTAAAGCTATCTCAGACAACTGAAATTCAAGAGTTCCCTTTGCTGCAAATTTCAGCGAGGAGGATACCACAGCCTTGCTTTTTTTAAAAGACGCGTTTTTTACTGAGCGCTTCCCAAAGATTTTTTTTCATATCTCTTTAGGTTTTTTGATTTCGAGTACCAGCATGGGTGCCAGAAATGATATTGTAAATGGCTGAACGAGCCCAATTATGTTGATAATCCATTTGATGCATGTTGCTAAAAATGCAGGCATGATTTTTTCAAGGCTTACCAACCATAGCGAAACCGAGCCATAAGAATATGTTGAAACATTTACATTTTCTCTTAGAACCAGTTTCTTGAGATTTTCGGCGTTCATTATAGTCAGATTGTGAAGTTCAAGATTTTCGGGGTCGGCAAACTTTTGTAGTTGGTAAAATATGCCCGAATAATTGGGAATACATATTAATGCTGTTCCACCTGGCTTTAACAGCTCAAGATGCTTTTCAATAGCGGGCCGAGGATCGTCAAAATGTTCAATTACACCGAAGCTGACTACTACGTCAAAGGATTCTGTCGGCAGGGTGTTACTGAACAAATCTTCCTGATATAATTTCACTGGTAACTTCAAGGCTTCAAAAAGAAGTTTGCAGCTTTTTAAGCCGTCTTCGGAATAGTCGAGACCGGTAACCTCAGCTTTTCGTTTCGCGGCAACCCATGATAGAAGTTTTCCTGGCGCACATCCAATTTCGATGTATTTGCTTCCGGGTTTAACGTATCTTGCAATCAGGCGGGTAAAATTCAGAATATCAACATATAATCTGCTTGGCAGGGCCATTCGAATCGGAATTTTCCAGGCATCGTCCCAATGACTCTGCGATGTTTTTCGCCCCTCACTGTTTTGCATGTGGTTTTGCCTCCATTGTGAACTCTTTCAGCAGGCGCTCGTAAGCATTTTCATAGGCATCGGCCATAGCTGAAACGTCAAGGCTGTTTGCATAATTGTAACTTTTAAGAGCTTTTATATTCGCTTCAGCTGCGCTTGACAGTGCTGCCAGTATATTTTCTTGAATATCGGCAGTATCTTCAGGGTTTACAAAATAAGCCATGTCTGCGTTTATGAATTCACGATGGGCAGGGATGTCCGAAACAACAACCGGGCATCCGTTTGCCATGGCCTCTAAGACCGTGTTTGGCTGTCCCTCAACTAGGGATATGGAGCAAAAAAGTTTTGCGGCTTTCATATATTGCCACACATTGTTAATGTAGCCGGTAAAATGAAATCGGTCAGCAAAACCCGAATCAATGGCGATCTGTTCCAGATTTTTTCGGTCAGCTCCCTCGCCGCAGATAACTACATCTACATTGGTTATTCTTACAACTTCCCTAAATGCTTCGAATAGCCTGTAAAGATTTTTTGGCCAATTTTCAAGGCGGCCGGCATAGAGAATGAAGTCTCTTTCTTGAGGAATTCCGCTTTGACCAATCGTTATCGGTGATGTTTTTCGAATTTTTTCCAGTGGCAGAGCGTTGCGAATGACACATCGTCTTTTATCCGGATATACAGATGCCCAATAATCGTTTCCGGAATTTGAATTTGACACGATCAAAGAGGCCATGCTGATAATGGTTTTCTGCAGCCATCTTTTTATCCGGGATGGCCAGTCTGCAAACTCGTAATTGCCCATTGACGTCGATTCTCTAACCACCCACGGGGTGTTGGTGAATCGAGCAGCAATGCCGCCGACAATGTCCATTGGCAAAATCCAGGAATGAATAATATCTGGTTTGAAACGTCGGATCAGTTTAATTGTTTTGGCAATTATTCGTGGGTCGTAATTTCCCGCTGCATTTATGTGATGTAGGCACGATTGTGCTTTACCCCACAGCTCAGGATCATCATTTTCGAGGAGGTGTGCAACAACGACCTCATAACCTCTTTGCGATTGCTCGCGAACGAGATAGCTTAACTGGTGCTCTGCCCCGCCAACAGAAAGACCAGCAATCAGGTGCAGAATTTTCAAACTCATAATGATCCTGAATACTTCGCCCAGAGAGTTTTAAGAAAACCAGAACTGAATAATCGTCGATAAATTGTATTTGCCCGCGGTGACATGCCGATCAGTGTTCTTATGGTAACGGCAAGAATCTTGATCCAGGGTTTTCGGCCTTTGAAAACATTATAATAGAACAGAACATACTCGCGTGAAATCTGCTTTCGAGAAAAGCCAGGAAGGCTGAGCGTGGGAACTCTTCGTTCTCCCTCGTGAATTTGCCATTGGTGCTTCAATACGCCAAGTTCCTTCGCCCTTTTATACAGATCGGTGCCGGGGTATGGAAAAAAAATTGATAGCATGAAGCTGTATGGGTCACAATCTTTGACACAGGATATGGTTTCTCGAAAATCTTCCAAGGTTTCACCTGGAATTCCGATCAGAACGAAGAGATTCACATCTATTCCATGACTCTTTGCAGCTGCGCAGAAAGCCTTGATATCGCTATTGGAATAACTCGGCCGTCGCAAAACTTCCTTGCGAATTTTTTCAGATCCAGACTCCAAGCCAATATTGATGAATTTGAAATGTGCTTTTTCAAATAATTCAAGAAATTCCTCATTTTGAATAATGTTTCGATTAAAAGTAATATTCGTGCCGAATCTGATGGGGTTTTCAAGAGTTGAATTAAGCTCGATCAGCTTTTCGCATAATTTCTTCGTATAATTCAGATCGACGGTCAGGGTTTCAACTTCAAGAAAAATAGTATCGGTGAGAGGATATGCTAGAAGAATCTGTTGTATTTCTCTAAGGATATTCTCGGGTGATCTGAACCTTACATATTTCCCTTTTGCCAGCTTTGACAATGCGTGGTTGGAGCAGTATGTACAGGTATTTGGGCACCCGCGCCCTACTAATATGGTTACCAGCCGGGAGGGGTCATTTATCCATTCTAACCATATTGGCCGATGAAGAAACGGTAACGAGTCGAGATCTCTAATAAAATCTGCAGTCGGATTTTTTTCCAAAGTCTGCAACTGACGATTTCTTATCCACAGATTAGCTATTCCGGTCGGTTGTACTTTGTTATTGACAGCTTGAGCATATTCAACAGCTGCTCGATCCCCCTCGCCAATGCACAGTGCGTCAAAATCAGTATTCTTGATCGCATCGTCAGGGTTCAGAGAAACATGATGTCCGCCTATGAGCGTGTGGGTTTCTTTATTAATCAACTTCACATACCGTGCAATTTCACAAATAAAATTATACTGAGTAGAAACCGCCGTAAAACATACGAGGTCAGGCTTTTGCTCGTTCAGATACTTTCCGAGAGTGTTTTCAAGGTTTGTTTGCGAGGTCAGAACAAACAATTCTGCGTTGAATCCTGTTTCCTTAAGATTTGTGATTATCGTGGCGATCCCAAAGGGTATTGTTGCAGGGCTAGGGAGAGGTTTCTCCGTAGAATAGTAGTCATCTATTGAGTAAATACAGGCAATATTCATGCAGACTCCGTAATAGTTCATTCTTTGCAAATTTGACTCATGCTGTTCTCTTGCTTCTTCTTATCGGGTCTCAAGATACTATCCCTGCATAGTCGTGTCAAGAAAGCGAAGTATCAGTCTATGAATTCCTGAAACCATAATTCAAGAAAGAGAAATGCATAAAGTCTATTTGACCAGTCTCTTTGCCCTGCAATATGTTCTTCGACCATCTTTTTCAGAAGTTCAGGCATGAAAAGATTTCGATTAAATGATTTGTCGCTTAGCAGAGTCGCCCTGAGCATATCAGCCAGATCATGACGGAGCCAATGTGCCAGTGGAACTGCGAAACCTGTCTTGGGCTTGGAAAGAATCTCTTCTGGTAGAAGATGGGCAACTGCCTGCTTGAGAATTATCTTGCTGTTGGTTTCGTTTCGTTTCAGAGACGAAGGTATAGTGGCGGCAAACTCAATAAAACAATGGTCAAGAAAGGGTGAGCGAACTTCAAGGCTATTAGCCATCGATGCAATATCTGTTTTAACCATCAGGCAGTCAGGCAGATAGAAATTCTGATCATGTCGCATCAACCAGTCCAGATCACCTTCTTTGGGATTGCAGGCAAAGTTGGCAATTCGGTTGTTTCTGAACTTTTGAGATTTTAAAAAGTTTTTGAATTGCTCAGTGTATGCCTGGCGCTTCTCAGCTGCTTTAAGCGTGGTGATTGAAAGATCGCGACGTTCTTTAATATTGCAACAGGCTAACATTGCAAAGCCACGTTCAATGCGCGCAAACATGTTGTTTGAATTGAAGGGTCTTACGGCAACGGCTCCCAGCCGTGCCAGCAACTTTCGTAGATTGGGGTTGAGACAGTCAAACTTATTCCATGAAAGAAGATCTGCATAGTGTTGATAGCCTGCAAAAGATTCGTCGCCCCCATCGCCACTCAGCGCTACCGTAACATTTTGCCGTGTCATTTTTGCTACATAGTAACTTGGAATAGCCGATGAATCTGCAAAAGGCTCGTTGTAATGCTTTACC
>AMFJ01035871.1_pt1 | contig 10803 bp, 7 predicted proteins | sample 427208 | NCBI WGS metagenome assembly AMFJ01 (sample SAMN02954298, study PRJNA114691) | groundwater metagenome | biome: aquatic; feature: subsurface aquifer; material: sediment; isolation source: subsurface aquifer sediment | place: USA: Rifle, CO | collected 2008-08
GCTTCGCATGAATTAAATTCAACTTCTGCCTGGCCGTCGGTACTGACACGAGTGTATATGGCACAATTTAAATTTCTTTTCATAAATTTTCCTTTATAGTAAGTTTTAAAAACTCATATTCTGTATTATCCAACGTATGCTAGTAAACGTTGGCTATTTTATCAAGGGGAAAATATGCTAGGAAAAAATATAAAAGCATTTAGAGTCAAATTAAAACTTACTCAGGAAGGATTAGCTCAAAAGGCAAAAATCCCCTATAATACGATCATTAAGTTAGAATCTGGAGCAAGTCCAACTCCACGAATAGATACTGTAATTAAAGTAGCAGATGCTTTAAATGTAAGTATTGATAAACTAATTGGAAGAGAATGACAGAAAAACATAATACATATTTTAAAGCTTTCGTTGGACCTTTTATGGTTTTTAATCCAGATTATTTGGAAGAGTCATTTACTCCGAGCAGTGATTTTATAAAGGCAATAAACAAATTATCTTCACCCAATGTTCAGAGGACACAAGACTGGAAAAAATTTATTAATGATTACAAAAATATTTCCACGAAAGAAGGGAACTATTTTGTTTCTCCATGTGAAGAAAATATCATGGACAAACTTATCTGGCCTCTGAGAAATGCAAAAATTTGTTATTCGTTAGGAAATTATTTAGGCACTATAGCCCTTTGCGGCGTTGTTTCAGAAATGATTTCAATTCTATTTTATGAAATATCCCCTTTAACAATTAATGGACAATCTATTACTAAAGACCAAGAAGAAAAGATATTCGGTAGAGAATTTGAAAATTTAGGCCAAGAAAGAAGAGTAGCAGTCTTAAACGCCTACAATATCATTTCAAAAGAATTAGAAGGGCATTTCAATAAAATAAGAAATATAAGAAAAAAATACTTACACTTCTATTCCAAAGACCATAACGATATTTCAAAAGATGCGCTTCAAGCATATGAATCCATTTTTGTTTTACTATCTAATTTAACCTGCCAAGGTACAAAGGATGGTATGTTTATTATGAATCCCAAATTTACATTATATTTAGAAAAATTGGGACTGATCGAGCAGGAAATATTAAAAATTAAATCTTTAAAATTAGTTAATAAAGGAACAAAAACAAACAGAGAACTTGCGCTCCATTTGGAAAACTTTTCAATTTATTCAAATCAAATAACTTTTATCCTAGGTGATAGGGGAGCGGGTAAATCTCCATTACAAGATGTTATTGAAAAAATAATGAATAATAATATCTTAAAACTTGAGTTAAAAGAGACTCCAGAAATTTCAAAAATCGAAGATTGGAAATTTCAAAATTTAAATGGGGATCCTGATAATTGGAAAAATCTACATAGTAATACACTATATTTCTGTGATGATCCTAACCATAACCATAAATCAACAGGATCTGAATTGATTAAAAAAGCCAATATTGAAAATATAAGTCTAATAATAAGTGTAGATCCAGATAGATTGCCAGATGTATTTAAAAGTTTTTTAGAATGTAGAAAGGATAATAAAATAATTTGGTTATCATCAGGTAAAATTTTTTGGCATGGAAATAACGAACCGTTTATTTCAATATTTAAAGATCTTTTAGATAAATATAAAAATGATGAAGAAAAAACTAAAACAACAGACAAATTTTTAGATAACATTAACAAAGCCTGTTCTACTTTATAAAATATACATATATATTGAGTCACACAAAGAACGAAAGCGGAAATCTGAAGGATTGAAGCCGATCGACTGTGACCTTTTTATTGTATTTTAGGGTGGGGTCGGGCAAAATTCTTGTTCGTGAGTTAAAGCGATTAAAGAAAAAAAGTGGATTGTCATTTCATGAGTTTAGTCTTCTTTAAAAAACATCTCGCTGCAAAAAAATATTAGTGAGGAGTTAATTGAGTTTACTCAATGTTATTCCGAACCATACTTAGTGTAATTAAAAGCGAAATTACGAAAGAGAAAAAATCACTATAAATATTTTGCTTCACAAGGGGATAGTTCCGAGTAACATTGATTCCAGCTCAATTAACGCGTCATCTATTACAAACATTTGCGACTTGCATAACACCGCCGAAAGGCGGCGAAATTTCTTAGATTTTTCCGGGGATAATTCAAATTTTTCCGGCGGTTTTTCCCAAGAAAAAACGCCGGAACACCTTTTTGGCGCTGCGGCGCGAGAAAAAACAGCGGAGAAAACGATTTTTGACGAACACTATGAAGAAATTGTTGGAATTATTTCTATTGAAATTCCCAATACAATTCACGGATGCAAACAGTTAAATATTAAAGGGAGAAAAAAATAAAGGTTTATCCTGAGAATTATAATTTATCCCTTTTTTCTGAAGTATTACCTCAGATGGTTGAATAAACTGCACCGCTCGCGCCACTGGGGTGGCGGCTTCACTTCACGTTCGCTAGGCCGCTCTACCCAAAGGGCATAAGTCTCCCTAAAACAAAATGTTTAAGTTCGGCTTTAACTTTTGGTGGGCGCAAACTTATAGAAACGCTTAAGGGTTATTCTTCCGCTTTATCTTTTTTCCCCGTGCTCCGCCGCTTGGGCGGCTACTTTATTGGTCTATCCCCGTTGGGGTTTTTTAATATAAAACATTCTATAAATAACAACATAACTTTTGTTTATGCAAGTCCTGAAAAAAAATATTTAAAGAATTTTCAGGACATTGCACTCCGAATATTTTCATGTCATGAAAAATTCGGGGCTTGGGAGCATGCCTGAACTCGAACGCTAAGCGAAGCCGCTCGCTTATTTCCCGCGCTTCCAGCATTTTCACGCCCTGTCTTATATTCGGATTTAAAAAACTGCCTGCCGAAAAAACGGGTTTGTATTGGTTTTGAGTTCGTGTTTCACGAATCAAATTTTTAAAAGTAATTTGATAATAATATTTTTTTTTGCTATATAAAATTAATAAAATATCAAATATTTTATAAGAAGAATTATATTAATCTATTTGTAATTAGGGGATGTAGACAATTTCAATCTTTACGAAATACCATTCGAAATATTGTGCCTGTGAACTTACAAGAAAATGTTCTTCAAACGATGAACAAAAATTAAACGCATCACTGTTAAATGCGGCTGTTGATTTAAATCCACACCAAATTGATGCCGCTCTTTTTGCCTTTAATTCTCCACTCTCCAGGGGAGCAATTCTTGCAGATGAAGTAGGACTTGGTAAAACCATTGAAGCCGGTCTTATCATCAGCCAATTATGGGCCGAAAGAAAAAGGAAAATTTTATGCATTACTCCTGCTTCTTTACGACAGCAATGGAACCGGGAACTTGCAGAAAAATTTTTTATTGATTCAGTTATTCTTGAATCACAAAATTTTAAACAGATTCAGGAAGAACAGGGAATTTTACCTTTTGAACAAAAAGATATGATCATAATCTGTTCTTACAATTTTGCACGAAGCAAAATTGCGGACATTCAAAATGTGATATGGGATCTTGTTGTTATTGATGAAGCACACCGACTGAGAAATGTATATAAAAAAAATAATAAAATCGCCAAAGCGATTTTTGATGGTATAGCCAATAGCCCGAAAATTATGTTAACGGCTACCCCTCTTCAAAATTCACTCATGGAGCTTTACGGGTTGGTATCATTTATTGATCCTCATTTGTTTGGAAGTATGGAGTCTTTCAGAGATCAATTTGCTTCAAAGGGGGCAAATTTGTTTGATTCAGATTTTAATTCCTTGAAACGACGCCTTTCAACCCTATGCCAGCGAACATTACGAAGACAGGTTCGTGAATATGTGCCTTATACAAACCGTATTTCGTTAACTCAAGATTTTACTCCCACAGATGATGAAATAAAACTTTATGAATCTGTTTCTGCTTATTTGCAAAGGCCCGATTCATTTGCTTTACCCAAAAACCAACGGGGACTTATAACATTGGTTCTTAGAAAAATTCTTGCATCATCATCTTTTGCGATATCTGATACTTTGGGTGGATTAATTTCAAGATTGGAGAATAAACAAAAAGCGTTACTTCTTACGAATGAAAATGATTGTTTAGAAAATTATGTGCCTGATTATGAGTCCTCAAAAGAAGATCAGGATGAATGGGCAGAATCTGACTCGGAAAATGATGATAATGTCACAGACGAAAAAACTTTACCGCTTGATGGAGAAATCCAGTTAAGAGCCATCCGTGCCGAAACCCAAGAATTGCTTACTTATAAAGCACTCGCTCAATCAATCATCACTAATGCCAAAGGTGAAGCTTTGCTGACGGCTCTCAATAAAGGATTTGATAAATTAAAGGAGCTGCATGCACCGGAAAAAGCGCTCATTTTCACCGAATCCAGAAGAACTCAACGCTATCTTCATGATTTATTAAAAGATAAGGGCTATGATGGACAGATTATTTTATTAAACGGAACCAATTCCGAAACGTCTTCTCAAACAATATACAAACAATGGTTATTACTGCATAAGGGTCAGGACTGCATTACAGGCAGGAAAAGTGCTGATATCCGGTCTGCATTGATTGAAGAATTCAAGGAACGCGCTTTAATTATGATTGCCACAGAATCCGGAGCTGAAGGTCTAAATTTTCAATTTTGCAGCCTTGTTGTAAATTATGATTTGCCCTGGAATCCTCAGAGGATTGAACAGCGGATAGGCCGCTGTCATCGTTACGGCCAGCGATTTGACGTTGTCGTTATTAATTTTATAAACCGGAGAAATGCCGCTGATCAAAGAGTTTTTGAACTACTTTCAGAAAAACTTAAGATTTTTGACGGGATATTCGGTTCTTCTGATGAAGTTCTTGGATTACTGGAATCCGGAGTGGATTTTGAAAAACGTATTCATGTAATTTACCAAACCTGCCGTTCATCAACTGAAATTAATAATGCTTTTGACAGTCTTAAATCTGAACTGGAAGATACCATCAATGCCCGGATGGCTGATACCAGATCAAAATTGCTTGAACATTTTGATGAAGATGTTCAACGCCGTTTACGTATTTGCAAACAAGAGGCCGTGGAATGGCGAAGCCTTTTTGAAGAATGGCTTTGGAGGCTGACACAAGCAGAATTGGGCGACTATGCTGAATTTAATTCAACCGATTACGCATTTAATTTAAAACATCTTCCTGATGGGATCTATGCCCCTGGCATACTGCAAGGAACTTATCGTTTGATTACGCATCCCAACGGTACGGAAGATCATCATTACCGGCTAAATCATCCGCTTGCTGAAACTTTAATATCAGCGGCCCAAAATCGTGAACTTTCTCCATGTGAAATTATTTTTGATTATTCAGGGCATTCATCAAGAATTTCAATTGTTGAAAAACTTCGGAATAAAACCGGATGGCTGCGGTTAACAAAATTGTCCATTGCCGCATTGGAACAGGAAGAAAAGCTTATTTTTTCCGGAATTTCGGATGATTCAGTTTCACTTGATAATGAAATATGTTCAAAGCTTTTCTCTATTAAAGGGCATATTCAAAATGAAATATCCGTTCCAGAGAATATTTCTACCATTTTAACATTTTCAGCAGAGAAACAAAAAAATAATATTATTCATGGAATAACAGAACGAAATCGTTCTTATTTTGAATCAGAAATGGAAAAAATGGAAACATGGGCTGATGACCTTAAGGAGCAACTAGAAAGCCAACTTAAAGAACTGGATAGAGAAATTCGGACAATGAAAAAGGAAGCTCGGAAAACAAGCATTCTGGATGAAAAAGTATCATTGCATAAAAAAGCCAAGGAATTAGAAAGAAAAAGGACTGAGAAAAGAAAGAACTTATTTGAGGCACAGGATGAAATTGACAAAAAGAAGGAAATATTTTTAGAGAACATAGAATCACGGCTAAATCAAAACGTTAATCTTACCGAAGTTTTTACTATTCGCTGGGGGGTTATATGAAAACACCAGATGAAACTGTAGCTGAAAAAGTAGGGGCTATATTTGAGAAACAAGGTTTAATCCTGTCTGCAAAAACAAGTAATTTTATTTCTAATCTTGCATCTGGAAAGTTACGGGTTGATGATTGGTCTTTGTATGCAGATCTGGCAATTGAGAAAGACAAGGATTCAAATGAAAAAAAGAATTGAATCTTTAACACTGAATTATTTTAGGGGGGCTGTTGCTCCTGTAACTATTCCATTTGATGCGGATAAATCAATCACTATGATTTTCGGAGAAAATGGAAGCGGAAAATCAAGTATTGTCGATGCAATTGATTTTGTATGCAATTCAGGATATGGAAGTATCTCTGAAAAAAGTTCTGTTGATAAAAAAAATCATATCGCCTCATTGGGCAAAACCCGGAGGGATATTTCCGTTTCTCTGAAATATGATGGAAAAGATTATCTGGCTACCCATTCAGGAAATTCTCCTTTAACGAATCCTTCCGGTTGTCCCAATGCAAGAATTCTTATCAGAAGCACTATTCTTGATTTGATTGATGCAAAACCAGGTGAGAGATATGAGGCTTTATCAGGTTTTTTTTCTGTACCCAATATCATGAAGGCAGAAGCTACATTAAAAGAGGCGATTAATGAGCAGCAACGAAAATATGAACAGTGCAGCAATGCTTTACATGAGGCACGAGATGCAGTGGAAAGATTGAAGAAGGATATTTCTGCACCTGGCACAGATGCTCAACAATGGGCTCAGGATGAAGCCAAAAAAGATACAACAAAACTTGAAAAATTAATCACTTGGTCACAGGAAATATCAGAAGCTCAAAAAATATTGAACAACGCCCAAGAGGATCTTTCAAAAGCAGAATCTGTTCAAACAACTGCAACCGAGAGTGAAATTAATGCCAAACACACACTGAAAATATTATCGGAAAAATTTATAGCAGAATCACCAGACCTGATACAGATATTAACCGATACATCAGCCTTTCTTTCAACAAACACAGTTAAAGGGAAATGCCCTGTTTGTGAACAGCAAATTAATGAGGTTAATTTAAAGGCAAGAATTCAAGAACGGTTAAAGACAGCAAAAGAATTGACCGAACAGATGTCAAAAGTAAGAAATTTAACCAAACAAAAAGAAACTGCGGAAAATGCTTATCAATTGCGAAAAAATATATATTACGAAAAGGCAGAGATACTTCTTAAATTAATAAATACGTCACCAGACAAAGTCAGTCCTGAAAAAGCTGAAGATACAACCAATTTTGAAATTCTCTCAGAAAATGTTCAGGCAATTTTAACAGATTCATCTATTAAACAGGCACAAGCTGACATTGAAAAGCATAAACAAGCAATTCAGACCTTAAAAATGCAGGAAGAATCAGCCAAAAAATCACTTTCCATTCAGGCAGAAATTAAACGCTGCCTGACTTTGATTGAAGAAAAACAAAAAGAAGCCATAAAAGCAGAAGCAATTTTTAATCATTTAAAAAAGATGGGTGAAATATTACGTGCTGAAAGAAAATCATACGTTGAAGGAATATTACAAACGGTTTCTTCAGAATTAGAAAGATTATTTTTAAAACTGCATCCCGGTGAAGGGCTTGGCGGTTTAAGAATGTTTTTAAACCCTGATACAAGGGCATCCCTGGAATATGTTGCTTCTTTTCAGGGAAAAAACGACATTCCTCCACAAGCCTATTATAGTGAGGCACACCTTGATACGCTCGGTATTTGTTTGTTTTTAGCCATTTCCAAGCACTTTGCAGGTACAGAATCTATTATTGTTTTAGATGATATTATTACTTCGGTTGATCAATCCCATTTATTCAGATTTATGCAATTACTCCATGATGAAGAATCTTCTTTTGCTCAATTGATAATTACAACTCATTACAGAATATGGCGGGATCAATATAAGTTTATGCAGGGGCCATCATCCAAGGTTCATTTTATTGACCTTCAGGAATGGGGAAAAGCAACCGGTATCCGCTGGAGTAAATGTCCTTTGGAAATTGATGATTTGAACACTAAGATCAATGCAAATCCTTTTGACCGTCAATCCTCTGCCGGAAAATCGGGTGTTATTCTTGAATCAGCACTTGATTTTCTTGCGTTGACGTATAGGTTAAATTTGCCTAGATCCCCTGTTCCCAAATATACATTGGGTGAATTATTAAATGCTACATCAAAGTTAAGAAAATTATTAAAAGTAAAAATCATTAATGATGCCGGGACAATTATAAGTGAACTGGAAATAAAGCCATTGTTAGATAAACTGGATACTATTGCCTGGATAAGAAACGAAATAGGCTGTCATTGGAATATTAATGCCGGGTTATTATCTGATGCAGAGGTAAAAGACTTTGCAAAAAGCACAATTGCTCTTTGTGAAGCACTGGCCTGCAAAGATTGTGGAAGCATTGCCAATAGAAAAAAATCCGGCAGTTTTTGGCAATGTCAGTGCGGAAAATTACAAATGTTTCCGTTGGAAATGCCTTAAATGGACAAGCGAATACATAACAAAATAAAGACTGATATTGGAGGACAATATGTCGCCAAAAATTGAAGTGCAGGGAAATGAAATAGCCATCATCACAAAAGATATGGAAGACTATATTTCTTTGACTGATATTGCAAGATACAGAAACAAGGAAGAGCCTTTTTCAATAATAAACAATTGGATGAGAGCAAGAAGCACTATTGAATTTATCGGACTTTGGGAAAAATTGAGCAATCCGGATTTTAAACCTATCGAATTCGAGAGGTTTAAAAATGAAGCAGGAAGTAATTATTTTGTTCTTTCCCCACAAAGGTGGATTCAGTCCACAAATGCAATAGGTATTGTTTCTAAATCCGGAAGATATGGGGGCACTTTCGCCCATAAAGACATTGCTTTTGAATTTGCGTCCTGGATATCTTCAGAATTCAAACTTTATTTAATCAAGGAATTTCAGCGGCTTAAAAAGGAAGAAATTGAACAAAATAAGCTGGAATGGAGTGTTTCCAGAACGATTGCAAAGGTCAATTACGTCATACATACTGATGCCGTGAAAGCTCATCTCATACCGGAAGATATTTCCAAACACATGAAGAAATTCATTTATGCAGACGAGGCAGACCTTTTAAATATAGCCCTTTTTTCCAAAACAGCGCAGGAATGGAGAAATGAAAATCCAGATTTAAAAGGAAATATCCGGGATTATGCAACACTGGAACAACTTGTTGTGCTTTCAAATCTTGAAAGTTATAATTCCGAACTTATAAAACAAAAAATTCCGGCGGAAAACCGATTAAAGCAATTAAATAAAATAGCAATTGACCAGATGCAGGTTTTGATTGCCAATAAAACAATCAGAAAAATAGAGCGAATTAAATAAATATGAATAAAAAAGGAAAATTAGAACTTACCTGGGTTGGGAAAGAAGAGCGTGTAAGACTTGAACCACGAATTCTGGTGGAAGACCCTACAAAAAGCTACGGCGACCCGAAGACAGAGAATATGCTTATATTCGGGGATAATTTGCTTGCCCTTAAAGCTCTTGAACAGGATTATGCGGGAAAAGTGAAATGTATTTATATTGATCCCCCGTATAATACCGGCAATGCTTTTGAGCATTATGACGACGGAATTGAGCATTCACTTTGGCTATCACTTATGAAACCAAGATTGGAGCTGTTACGGAATTTACTTTCAAATGATGGCAGTCTATGGATTTCAATTGATGATGATGAAAGTCATTACTTGAAAGTGTTATGTGATGAGGTGTTCGGTAGAAAGAATTTTGTAAACAATGTTATCTGGGAAAAAAAATATTCACCTCAAAACGACGCTAAATGGCTCTCAGACAGCCATGACCATATATTAGTGTATGCGAAAAATAAAGACATTTGGAGGCCAAATTTATTACCACGAACCGAAGAAATGAATGAAAGATATAAAAATCCTGATAATGATCCAAGGGGAGTTTGGAAATCAGGGGATTTGCTTCGAAAAGATGTACAAAAAACAGGACTGTATTCTATCACTACACCATCGGGGCGTATTTGCAATCCACCTGCAGGTCGAAGTTGGCGCATTCCCGAATACAGATATTATGAAATGATTTTAAATAAACGCATTTGGTTCGGTAAAGATGGAAGTTCTATTCCTTCTATAAAGAGATTTTTGTCAGAAGTACAAGACGGAATGGTTTCAAAAACAATTTGGTTTCGTGAGGAAGTTGGTGATAATGATGAATCTGCAAAAGAAATTAAAAAACTTTTTAACGTGCCATTTGGAACTCCAAAGCCTGAACGCCTTATTCAAAGAATTTTAAATTTAGCTTCAAAAGAAAATGACCTTGTCCTAGACTCCTTCGCAGGCTCTGGAACAACTGGTGCAGTAGCGCACAAAATGGGCAGACGGTGGATTATAGTTGAACTGGGTGAACATTGCCATACGCATATAATTCCGCGTCTTAAAAAAGTTATTGATGGCGAAGACAAGGGCGGAATCACAGAAGCCGCCAATTGGAAAGGCAGAGGCGGATTTAGGTATTACAGGCTTGCGCCGTCACTCCTTGAAAAAGATAAATGGGGAAACTGGATTATCAATAAACAATACAATGCCGCTATGCTGACCGAAGCGGTTTGCAAACTGGAAGGATTTATCTATTCCCCGTCTGATTCAATTTACTGGATTCATGGTCATTCATCAGAGAGGGATTTTATCTATGTCACAACCCAGAATTTAAGCAGGGACCAGCTTGCCCTGCTTTCTGATGAAGTTGGGAACGACCGGTCATTGCTTGTTTTATGTACCGCTTTCCGGACAAAATCCGAGGCCTTCCAAAATCTTACTATTAAAAAAATACCGAATGCAGTACTCTCAAAATGTGAAT
>AMFJ01013000.1_pt1 | contig 10799 bp, 7 predicted proteins | sample 427208 | NCBI WGS metagenome assembly AMFJ01 (sample SAMN02954298, study PRJNA114691) | groundwater metagenome | biome: aquatic; feature: subsurface aquifer; material: sediment; isolation source: subsurface aquifer sediment | place: USA: Rifle, CO | collected 2008-08
AATCTTGGTCAGTGGCATCTATTCGTTTATATATTTGATTATTAAAGCTATTAAGAAGGATTACCAGGTGGCAAGCACCATTCCATATACACCTTTTTTGATTTTGGGTGCTCTTGCTACTTTTTATATTCCTAAATTGCCCATTTCATAATTGCGTAAGCAATTCACTATCTATAACACCTTCATATTGAGCAATATTCAGCCTGAATTTGGCAATCAGATTTTCTGCCATTTGCTTGTATCTCTCTGGGCTCTCCCAATTCTTCACCGGATTAAGCATCTTTGAAGGTACACCAGGAATAATATTCGGAATTTTCAATCCAAATACAGGTTCAAACTCCGATGGCGCCTCATCCAGTATTCCTTTTATGGCGGCTGAAATAATTGCTCTGGTATATGGCAGTTTTATGCGTGACCCAACACCATAAGGTCCACCTGTCCAGCCAGTATTGACCAGCCAGACCCTTGAGTGATGATCAGAAATCTTCTCACGCAGCATATTAGCGTATTTAACAGGGCTGAGAGGCATAAACGGTGCGCCAAAACATGCTGAAAAGGTTGCTTGTGGTTCGCTGCCAAGTCCTCTTTCGGTCCCAGCCAATTTGGCAGTATAACCCGATAAAAAGTAATATGCCGCCTGGTTCGGTGATAGGCTGGCAATGGGTGGCAAAACACCAAAAGCGTCTGCACTCAAGAAAAAGATATGTTCCGGGTGACCTCCCACGCCGGATTTTACCCTTCGGGCAACATTTTGAAGGGGATATGCAGCGCGAGTATTTTCAGTAACGCTTGCATCTGTAAAATCGAGCAAACGAGAATCTGCATCAAAGGTAACATTTTCCAAAACTGAACCAAAACTCTGAGATGCATCCCAAATGATTGGTTCAAGTTCCTTTTTGAGATTGATGGTTTTTGCGTAACATCCACCTTCAAAATTGAAAACGCCATCCTGTGCCCAACCGTGTTCGTCATCACCAATTAAAAACCTGTCTGGATCAGAAGAAAGTGTGGTTTTGCCGGTTCCTGAAAGTCCAAAAAATAGGGCTGTGTCACCTTGCATGCCTATATTGGCAGAACAATGCATGGGTAATACATTTTCGCCTGGCAGAAGTCGGTTCATTATTGTGAAAACTGCCTTCTTGATTTCACCAGCATATTGAGTATTGCCAATAAGCACAATTCTTTTTACAAAATCAATCAGAATGAAGGTTTTTGTATTAGTCCCATCCATCGAAGGATCTGCACAAAAGCTGGGTGCTTGAATAATTGTAAAATCCGGGCCGTCTGCATACATATCAGTTCCAGGGATAAGCAGGTCCCTGGCAAATAATGCCGACCATGCATATTCAGTGATTAATCGAACCCTGCGTTGATGCTGCGGATTGGAGCCGACCAATACATCTTGAACATATAGATTTCTATTTTCTAAATGAGAGAGTACTTTATCCAGTAAGTGATCAAATTTATCAGGCGCAAGAGGTAGATTTACTTTTCCCCAATCGATTTCTTGATCGGCGGGTTCATGATAATCGACGATAAACTTGTCATTGGGCGACCTGCCGGTAAATTCACCCGTACTGACCAGCAGCGCTCCAGTCTGACTTAAATTTGCTTCTTTATTTAGAATAGATTGTTCTATGAGCTGCGGAGCAGATAAATTCCAGTAAACACTAATTTGACTTTGCTTTCCCAAATATCCGAAATCCAATACCGTCTTTTGGGGGTCTAGTCGCATTCATTTCTCCTGAGCTAAGATGATTTGTTCAAAATGAAGTGATACCAGAACCATAAAACATCAGATGCGGGTTTTCCAAAAATGGAAGAGCCCTGGTCTTTGACCACAACCAATGGATTATAACCCCTGGCAATAAAACCTTTGATCCATGTGCGATTGGCGCTTGCAATCACGGCAGCATTATAAATTCTAGCCTGCAAATCAAGATCAACTGTGGTTTCAGCAAGCTGGTTGGATTGATATTCCAGACATTTGGCATTGATGTCCATACAACCATTTAAAGCAATCGAAGAAGACGGGTAATTTATACCAATGATGATGGGTTTCGAATATTGTTGAGAAATTGGCTGAACCAATGAATCCAGTGCTGTTCCGAAGGTGTGTACCATTGCTTGAACGGATAGATCTCCGGAATCCACCATGGAGGGTGAAAACAATACATAAAAGGCATCCACATCTTTCAGCCAACCTGGCAAAGTACTGAGTTGGCTCGGAAGACTGATCACCCCAATGATCGGGCCGTTATACCGCGACCTGATATCAGTTATTAATTGGCTCCATTGGTCATCTGCATTTGCGGGTGAATTGGACGGCTCCCCGTTGGTCAGAACGCCGTTACTCATGGATGGATTCATATTTGGATCACCAAGAATGAGTGCACTGGCGTTGGTGCTTGCCGCCAGATCCGCATTTTGCATCATAAAGCGATGATATCTGTCATAGAAGGTTTGCCACCATCCAGCATCCCTTTTACTGTTTATCCAAAATTGATCTACCAAAGTTGAATCGGCTAAAATCGGGAAGATGACTGGATTAAGTTGATTGGCGCTCAATTGGACAGTTAAAGCTTGTAAATCAGGCCAAAGCAAATCCGTGCCGGCAACAGGTTCAAGCAGCGGCGGATCGATATGGGTGATTGACCATGTTGGTGACACGATTACCCAGTTGGCTCCAGTACCACGTATGGCTTCGAGCCCCTGGTTGATGGTATTCTTCCAGGTATCAGTTATATGTGGTGTTATTTCGTATCCAGCAATAAAATCCGTGCGCGGCATTAAACTGCCGCCATTCGTATCCACACTAGTCGGGGTGGTTGATGCATCCATAAATAGCCAATTTGACAGGTTTAAAGTAACTATTTGAGGAGCGGTGTTTACGGCGATCGCGCCATCTTGAGATGGGTCTGAAAGTGCACTATCGCATTGATTATTCCGACATAATCGATAAGCAATATTTCCAATCAGATGGGTGGGAGAGTAAAGCGTATAGGTCCATTGGTTTTCTCCCGTTTTTTGCATGGGCAAGGGTTCCATCCATCCAAATGCATTTAATTGAAGAGAAATTTGCTCGTTTGATGGAGTTGTGGCAGGTACACTTACATCAAACTTGATTTCTCCAACATTGGGCGATTGAACAGCTTCTATTTGTTTTTGGATTGTCTTGGACGATCCTGATACGATCAAATCACGGATCACAAAATTTCCGTCGGCGCCGAGCTCTGAATTCCAGAATCCATCTCCAAAGGTGAATTTATAGCGTAAATCAGTGCCAACTGGAAGGTTAATTGTCAGTGAATATTCATCAGAGGCAGTTTTTATAAAGACCGGCAAGTTTGATGCAATCATGCTTGATCCAGTATTCAATTCTGCACCTGCAAACCCGAGTGAATGCAGGTTACTTGCAAGTCGTAAAGGCAGATCAGTGGAAAATCCTTCAGGAACTTTGACAATAAAATTTACTTCTGTTGTTGGTCTTTTGGTCAGCCCTATTTGAATTGGTGTGGTTGCTTCTTCCGAGATCACTGCACCTTGTTGAAAAGTTTCATAAGCGCCATCAAGGCTTGAAATCACCACGTTATGCGTCCAAAGCGGCAGTCCTTCAAGAATAAAGGAACCGTCTGATGAAGAAATGGTTTGCATGCCTGCAACGTAAACAGCCATATTTGGAACGGGCATATTAGTAGCTTGATCCATCAATTGTCCGCGGATGCGGCCAACTGCCCCAGAATAAGGCTGATCAACCCATGCTGCCACTGTATCTTGAATGACCAAAGGTCCGTTGACCAGCAGCATGCGAAACCGCACTGGAGAATTTTGGGTTGTATATTCATATATCGATTGAGTACTTTGACGAAGAAAACGATATTTTACTTTTTCACCCACGATTAACGGCAGACGGACGAAATAATCCTGGTCGTTTTGTTTAGCCATTTCGTAATGTGATGGATTGAAATAAACCCCCGTTACATCATCCAATAATTCGAGTACGAGTGTTTCACCTTCGATGAGTGGGGCAGGCAATCTAACTTGAAAAACTACCTCCGCTTTGGGGTAGTTTTCAAAAGTTTCTGAAAATGTGTCAGCCTCACTGGGTGTTTGCAGCAAACCGCTGCAGGCTGTTAAGAGAGATGTCGCAATAAGCAAAAAGAGAGTGAAAAAGCTGATTTTACGATATTGTCGGAATTGAAAATTCATTTCAGCCACTCGTTTGAAATCAAGAAGATGTTGGATTATCTGCAAACCGATTTTGAATCTCTGAGAGATGGTCTACCAGGCTTCCTAATACACCATTCACAAAGCGTGAAGAGCTGTCAGAACCAAATATTTTTGCCAGTTCAATGGCTTCATTAATAGCCACTTTAACCGGCGTAACTTTAGAAACAGCGAATTCCCATAGTGCAATTCGTAAAATATTTCGGTCAATAATGGCAACCTGGTCTAATGGCCATTCAGGTGCATGAACTGCAATAACACTATCCAAAGTGGGGATAATTGGAACAACCCCAGTCACTATTTGTCTGGAAAATTCGAGAATTTGTTCGTCAACTGTTTCATCGATAAAGCGCGCCTCTAGGGAAACTCCCAAGGGATGTGCTGTCAAATCATATTCGTAAAGTACTTGCAAGGCAATTCCACGAGCCTTGGTACGAGATTTCATAGGTTTATCTTTTTATTCCGAAAAGTCAATATCTTCTACGTGAACGTTTACACGACCAACTTCCATGCCGACCATTTCTGAAATGGATCGTGAAACCTGGTTTTGGATTTGCTTGCAAACCTCCCTGACTTTAACGCCTTTCTTGAGAATGACACAAATTTCACTGAAAACGATATTGTCCTCAACAGAAATAGCAACACCTTCAGCAAGTCCCTTTTTAAATAAAGAATTAATATCCCGGGGTACGGCAGTCATGCGGCTTACACCTTCAACACTCATTGTGGCTAAAAGTGCGATTGAAACAAGTACTTCTGGGGATATGGTTGTCTTACCACTGGGCATTTTGCTTGTATCCATTTTTTCTCCATTTAATTTACGCATGGTAATTATAACCCCAATAATATGTCTGAGAAACGGAAGGCAGGTTAAACCAATTTTTGAATAAATTCAATGCTAAGCCTTTTAACAATATCCATTTGCTTATCCAACAAGATACAGTGTGAAGAATCCTCAAGCCACACTAATTCTTTCTCTTCAGAAGAGATTCTCTGAATGACTTCTACTGAACTTAACGGATCTATGGTCTTATCAAGTTTCCCTTGAAAAACGATGATTGGCTGCTGAATATCTGGCAATCGTCGCTTGATAAGCTGTTGAAATTTATGTAATTGTGCGGCTGCTCGAAGTGGAACAACATTATATCCTTGCCAGGGACTGGATAAATCAATATTCGTTTTCTGCTTATAATGTACAAAAGGCCAGATTAAACGCGTTTGCCAAAGATTGTGTATCCGCAGCGCTGGCGCAAAAACCAAAACACCGGCAATTTTGGGGTATTGTGCAGCCAGCCAGAGGGTGCAAAGCCCTCCCATGGATTCTCCAAGCACAAATACATGTTCATATTTGCTTTCTAATTCCAGGTAAGTATTGTTTACTGCAGAAATCCAGTCTGTATACCGCGTGTAGATCAATTCTTCAGGCGAAACGCCGTGGCCGGGAAGCAGCGGTCCAGCCACGGTATATCCCTGGTCATTTAAAAACTTGGCCATTGGGCGCACTTCAACAGTTGTGGCAGTGAATCCATGCAGAAGCATAATTGCAGTCTTTTGATCTTGTTTTCCAGGCCAAAGAAAGGATCCTCCCTCAGACTCAGGGTTTTGGAAAACAGGAGATTTATGCATATTCATAATTATCCTCCGCGCAGTTGGGGAATGGTGGCAGTGGCATAGGGCACAATGGCAATTCTGGGTGGTTTTTGAAAAGAATCAATTGCTTGATCAATTGTCTCTTGAAAATTATCAACCTTCAAAAGCAACAAACTTTTCATGATCGAATCAGTAATATCTGTCTTAATTTGAAAATTAATCCGGTTTGCAATCAACGCAAATTGAAATGCTTTGTGCGGTCCAACCTGAAATCCTCCTTCAAGCAGTTTGTTACGCGCCTCTAAATGACTTGAAACACCATGCATGAAATCCATATAACCCTGACTACCGACGCCTTCGTCACAAGCAGCAGCCAATAGTACCGTACCGCCATCTTTGCAAAAGAGGGAGGCGTGGGTTAAAGCTTTTTGCGCTTGATATAGATTAATATCTTTCGGATAACCTCCCGCAGATGCAATCACAATATCATAAGGTTCATCGATCGATATGAGTTGAGTTTTCCTGATCAAATTAATTCCAGCCTGGATAACATCCTTGGGATGGCCAAAAAAGACGTGCTGTATTTCTTTCTTTTCGTTAAGGATGGCATTTAAAGCTAAATCAACACCGATTAATTCACCTATTTCCTCAATATCCTGCCTAAGCGGATTATCTTCATAACGTCCAACACTACTATTTGGATCTTGAAGCAGGGCATGGTTATGATTTATTGTTTTCCGTCCGCTTACGCCAATGGATGCACTCTTATATCCGCCAGAAAAGCCGGCAAAATGATGAGGTTCAATATCCCCAACAACTATTTTTAGATCTGCTTGGTCGTAAAGCGTGTTAACGTAGACTGGAGTTCCACGGGAAGTTGTACCCTTGTAGGTCAAATTCGCGTCGTCATCACAATTGTGTGAAATTACTTTGTATTCTTTCAAAATTTCAGGCTTTAGAAGCATCGTGAACTCTTCTTCAGGCATGGGAACATGTGTGCCAGTGGCGATAATAATCAAGATATTTTCTTTTTGTATGCCCAATTCAAACAACTTGTTCAACAGTGGGGGAAAGAGTTGATTATTGGGCACAGGTCTTGTTTTGTCGTTAATTGTGATCGCTACGTTTGTTTTATTGCCAAGATTTGAAAATATTTGAAAAATATTATTAGTATTGCGTATAGCTGAATCAATTTGCAAAGAATTTTCACCTTCACATTTTGTTTCTGTAGGCAAATAAAGATCTATTTGCAAGGCTTCATCCATAAATAATTCCAATTTGGATTTTCCATAGGGCAGGGTGAAAGTTCGAGTCATTAATGATCCTTATTAGTTAGTAGATTGCTAATGAAAAATAAAAATACACATAATAAATGTATCTTCATATTCTACACGTCTGTTAGTTTAATACAAGACGACCCAAGTTTTCCAATAAAAAATAGCTTTTTATAGAAATTATTAGGTTTTTATGGATTTCTGGTAACGTATAATGACAAAAGAGGATATTTGCAAAATATTTTTTGCGGATTTCCGTGCAAGTTTAACCATCCCTTGGCTAATAATAAATTCTCGCTGAAAAATTGGATCGGTCTTCATAACAAAGAGTTAACTCTTAAGTAGGCACTCTCATGCAAATAAATAAAAGTCTCAACCAAAACCTGAAGGCGTCAGAAATGCGATACCGGCGCTTATTTGAAACAGCCCAGGACGGGATTCTTATTCTGGATGGCAAAACAGGTGAAATAAATGATGTGAACCCATTTTTATTAACGCTTTTGGGTTATTCACACAAAGAATTTTTAGGAAAACAACTCTGGGAAATTGGACTTTTTAGAGATATTGAAGCGAGTAGGGTGGCTTTTGATGAATTAAAACGAAATAAATATATAAGGTACGAAGATTTGCCGTTAAAAACCAAAGATGGACGCCGTAGAGATGTTGAGTTCGTTAGTAATTCATACAAGGTTGACCAGATAGAGGTGATTCAATGCAATATTCGCGATATTACTAATCGTAAACGCGCTGAAAATGCCCAAATTCAAAGCGAAGGAAAATTTCAAAGCCTGGTCGAACAATCGTCAGATGGGATAATTATCATCAACGAGAAGGGGGAGATAATTGAATGGAATCATGGCCAAGAAGAGATCACTGGCCTAACCAAAGAAAAAGTCCTCGGATGTTTGCTTTGGGATATTCAATACCAAATAGTTGATGAAAGGTCGAAAACGAAAGCTTTATTAGCCAAATTCAAAAAAACCATCCTCAAATATTTAGTCCCCCAAAAAATAACACTAGCAAGCGAAAAGTACGAAACGACGATCATTCACGCCAACGGAAAAATCCGTTATATTCAAATCGAAATCTTCCAATTTAGCACCGGTTCATCTTTTTTTGCGGGCATAATCTCTCATGATTTAACCGAACAGAAACAGCGCGAGCGTGAGATGAAAGCCATTATCGCAGTGAGCGCTGCTTTGCGCGTGGCAAGTTCACTTGAAGAAATGCTTCCAATCTTATTAGATAAAACTTTGGAAGTAATGAATTTAACTGTAGGAGCGATCTGGTTATTCGACCCGGCTTTTAATGAATTAAAAATTGTCGTTTCGCGCGGATGGAATGAGAACGGTGAATATACCATACCCCCAGAAAAACCCAACGAAGGTATCAACGGGTTTGTTTTTTCAAGTGGAGAGCCTTATATTTCCAGAGAAATTAAATTGGATGAGCGGCTTCCAAAAAATGTACGAAAGTGGGCTCCTTCTGGTATTGGGGGAGTTACAGTCCCGATCAAAATCGGAGACCAGGTGATCGGCACTTTCAATGTTAATGTTTTATTGCCTCGAGAAATTTCTTCAAATGAAGTAAGTCTCTTAACCACTGTGAGTGAGATAGCCGGTAATGCCATTAATCGCACGCATTTATACGAAAGAACATTAAGAGACGCTCAGCAGCTTTCAGCTTTACATTCCATTGATGTATCGATCAATATGAACGACGATTTGGGCACTACTCTGAATATTTTGTTGGATAAAGTTATCGGTCTGCTAAACGTCAGCGCTGCCGATTTCCTTTTACTTAATCCTTACAATTTGACCTTGGAATATTCTGCAGGTAAAGGGTTTCGATCAAACGCCATCACCAATTCACGTTTGCAGTTGGGTGAAGGTTTTGCAGGTCGCGCCGCGCAGCAACGTCACACAATTCAAGTTGCAGACTTACGGCAGACTGGATCTGATTATGGGCGAAAAGACCTTTTAGTGGGCGAAGAGTTTGTAGCATATTTCGGCGTTCCGCTCATAACGAAAAACAAGGTAATTGGTGTGCTTGATATCTTCAATCGGTCGCTTTTGAATCCAGACCAATCCTGGTTGGATTTCATGGAAGCTCTGGCAAGTCAGGCGGCGATCGCAATTGGAAGCGCCACGTTATTTGATGATTTACAACATTCGAATAGCGACCTTCTACAGGCTTACGATAAAACCATTGAAGGTTGGTCACGTGCCCTGGATTTACGCGACCACGAAACTGAAGGCCACACGCAACGCGTTACAGATCTCACTACAAGACTGGCGCGAAATTATGGTTTGAAAGACGCAGATATCGCTCAAATACAACGGGGTGCTTTGTTACATGACATGGGGAAGATGGGAATCCCGGATTCAATCTTGTTAAAACCTGGTCCTCTTACAGACGATGAATGGGTGATCATGAAACAACATCCTCGAATAGCATTTGATATGCTTTCACCGATTGACTTCTTACACCTGGCATTGGATATTCCTTATTGTCATCACGAAAAATGGGACGGATCCGGATATCCACGCGGCTTAAAAGGCACTCAAATTCCGATAGCAGCCCGACTTTTCGCGGTTGTTGACGTGTGGGATGCTCTGCGCTCAGATCGCCCGTATCGAAAAGCGTGGGAGAAAGAAAAAGTTCTTGACTATATCAAATCATTATCAGGCAAACAATTTGACCCAAAGGTCGAGAAACTCTTTATTCAAATGATAGAAAAGTAAAAAGCCCTATAATTTATTTATCGAGTAATTCAAATTTATTTTCACATTTGAGTAATATTATTCAGATTACCGGGGCAGGATATCATTAAAAGATGAAAGAATTTGTTTAATCACCATTTTATCTAATCATTTAATATGAAACTTATATTTTATTTATATAATGCGGCCAAAAGAGGGGAGGACCAAATAGCATATTATACTTCATGGTTTCGATAAGTATTATTATCATAAGCATGATGTATAATAAAGTCTAAGGAAAATAACCTATGGAAACCATCACTTCTGTTGCCGAAAAATACATAAATTCAGTCAAAATGGCGCGCAGCCCGCACACAGCTTCAACTTACAAAAATGCTGTCTCTTTTTACCTCGAAACGCTGCGCCTCAATAAAATTGACCCTGATAATGCCTCTGTTTCCACTCTACACGAAGACACCATCGTAATGCTGGCAACAGCGCTCAAAAACCATGCAGCCACCACTGAACGTCTCTATCTGACCGCTGTGAGCGGCTTTTTTGCTTATTTGGCTGCTGATAATTTAACACAGGTCAACCTGCCGCGGATTAAACTATTAATCCAGCAAAGAGCGCGTAAACCAGGACAAAGACTGCCTCAGTTTCCAGCTTCAGACATTGACGCCATCTTAAACCTAATTGATAAACCGGAGTTCTTGAATTCTGAGGATGAACAAGACCATCTGATCAAATTGCGCGACCGGGCTTTCTTAATGACGCTTGCTGATACTGGATTGCGTGTACATGAAGCTTGTAATTTAAGACGAGGTGATCTTGACTGGAACGAAGGAAAAGCCATGATCATTGGCAAAGGCAACAAACAAGCCATAATTCGTTTTTCTACACGCAGTACTGACGCTTTAAAGGATTATTTGAAAATTCGCACCATCATTGATGGCGGATCCAAAACTCCGCTTTCCGCCCTCCCCCTCTTTGCCCGCCACGATCG
>AMFJ01020142.1_pt1 | contig 10775 bp, 9 predicted proteins | sample 427208 | NCBI WGS metagenome assembly AMFJ01 (sample SAMN02954298, study PRJNA114691) | groundwater metagenome | biome: aquatic; feature: subsurface aquifer; material: sediment; isolation source: subsurface aquifer sediment | place: USA: Rifle, CO | collected 2008-08
CAGCTAAAAGCATGCTGGCATGACAGAACTACTCTTAACTTAATGGCAGTGTCTCTTTGAATATGTTTAATGATTTTCATGCCGATAATATTTCCTCATATCAAACAAGGCATTTGTTAGCAATGTCATATTCGGCTTGGCATCTGAAATCTCATTCGCATGATTATCAGCAATGCGAATATTGCCAGATGTTAAAAGCGTGATACTCCTTGTTTTCTCGATGATTGCCATATTGATATAGCTACCTACCAATAGATAAGGTGGTTCCTGAGGGTTTAATAAATCCTTTCCAATGCTATAGTCACTTAGAGAATTACTGCATCCTAATAAATGCTTCATTAAATAAGGCGTGACATCATAGTGACTTGTTTGATACGACCATGTGTTCGGAGATTGACGTGGCATATAAACAATAAGCGGCGTTTGAATTTGATAAGCCGTATAGTTACTACCATGCCCAATGTATCCTAAATTGTTATCATCAAATTCTTCGCCATGATCTCCAGTTAAAATAATAACTGTATCATTCAACAGTTGACGCTTTTTTAGCGCATCTAAAACTTGTCCAACTTGTTCATCGATAAAATGAATAGCATTCTTGTATCGTTTAATAATTTCTGCTTCATTATTTTTACTAATAACTGCCATGCGTGAGCAATCACGACTGTTAGTTGAATAAATTTTCTGGAAATTTTGCTTGTCACAATAACCATGCGCGGAATCGTATAATAAAAACGCCATGAATGGCTGTTTTGCATTCCGTTCGTTTAAATAATTCTTAAATTCACGCGTCACTGAACGATCACGATCTGCAATGGTCTCGCCGGGCGCATGATACGTTCTTAGCGGGTTGATGCCATAAAAAACATTCTCATTAAATGGCGGGATCATATCACTGCTAAAAATGATCTTTGTTTGATAATGCTGCTTCTTTAATTCCGAAAAAAGAATGGCGCCTTGTTTTTGTTGCGACATCGATGTCCAATAATTACTAGGCAATCCGTAAAACAAAGAAAATAATCCTGCTTGAGTTGAATTTCCACCGCTCATGTGATGATTAAAACGCCATGCGATTTTTGAAAACTTCTCAATCTGCGGTGTCAAAATTTTATTAAGTGCATCGAATCGCCAAGTATCAATACCAATCATGACAATATTGTAAGGACGCGTCTTTGCTTGGCAATGGAGTGGCTTCAAAGGATAATTTAGTGGTGCGACAGGAAACAATGGCTGTGAAAAACGTGTTTCACTAAAACGCTCGACTAATGCAAAACTATTTTCTATAGGCAATATCACAGCCAAAAAATGATTATAAAGTGGTAAATTCGGTGTTTGTTGCGCAAACACATTATTTCCACTTGAAACAGAAAGAATAAAAATAATATAGGAAAAACCAAGACAGCCCATCAGTCCTGCTGATAATTTCACCTCGATGTGCCAGCGATTTTTTAAAATAATCCATTTCCAAATTAATAATGCTAGAACGACTTCAAACAAAAAAATCGACAAACACATTCCGATGATTAGCATCAACTCATAACGTGATAAATCAAGAAAAGCGACGAAATTATAGTCTGATCCAAATGCAATCTTCAAAAGAACAAGATTAAGATGAAAATGAAAATAATTAAAAACGTAACTATCGATGAGTAATATCACAGCAATCATTGCACTTAACACAATGGCTACTGCAAAAACGGTTTGGCGCTGATTGATTAGCAAAATTAACGGTAACACAATTAAATAAATGGGCAAAAATGCAAGTAAAGATAAGTGTCCTAGAAATGATATTGCTGCAAAAACGAGTACAAATACTTTGCCAAAAACAGACGTATATGCGTAAAAACTGGTTGCGAATAATGTTTTAGACGCAAGAATAATCGTCAAAAATCTTATTCCAATTAACCAACACAACATTGCATTTGCTAATGCGAACCAAAATGCAAATCGCCATAATGGCTGACGATTTGCAAAATAATATTTGATATATTGCATGAACTTTCCTTTTCTTAGACGCCTTTAGCTTTGCATATCTATGTGATCACAACAATAGTTGTAATATCCTTCTAGGGTCTGCCAAGTGTGCATAAATTAAGATAATAATAGGGATGAAAAGGATAAGAGGCATAATTTAAAAATTATCCAACAAAAACATCATCTTAGATAGTTTAAATTGTTTTGTAAAAATGATTGAAGCGAACCCGAATTTTTTATATAAATAAACTCATAAAATCAATATATTGGCTTGTTCGATTCCTATGCAAAAATAAACCTATATTTTTATCTCGTCTATACTCAGAATAACGAGAAAGAAGTGATTAAGAATAAAAGAGGAGGATAGTGTTTTGGCACTTTTATTTTACCCTCATGTAGATGATACACAAAGAGGCTCATTAACAGAGCGGATCGAACTGTTAATGGAAGCGGCAGAACGTTTTAAAGCTGTGATATTAGATATTAAACCTAATACGAGCGAAGCAGCGATGAATAAACGTCTTGCGCCGCGTGATTATGTTGCCGCTTATAATTGGGAAGAAATCGCGTTTACTTTGCGAGAAATTCGTGAACTTCCTGAAGGCAATAAAGCCGATAAACTTAAAAAAGCAGAGTTGTTAACTAAGCTTGCCGAAGTGTATGAAGTGTTGCGTGCCGCAAAAATGTCGAAGTTAGAAGCGGTGCGTTTAGCATTAATGAGTGAAGCTAATCAATTACGCAATAGCAGTTCACAGGTGGCTTAAACTAATCTTTTTGTAAAACAAAAGGAGAAGTTAATGTGAATGGACGAAAAAATATTTTTGAATCGGAGTTTTTCAATACCTATTGTGAAAGTCAGCGTCATGATTTATTTGAAGAGCCATCTTTAAGCCCATTCGTTTATTTTGATTTAAAAGTGATTGGTGATATTGCCCATGAACTTAAAATATCAACGAACATTAAAAAATTCAGGTTATTAGTAGCAAACAATATTGACAATAAAAAAGATGTATCAAGTGCAGCTTTATATCTTAAATGGATCGATGAAAATGGAAAGCTGCAGCATAAAGTTGTGACGGTTAAGATAGATCAAATTGAAAATTTAAAAAATTTATTTTTAATGTTAAATGCAAAAGAAGTGAGAATTTTTTCTCGTTTAAATTCCGAAAATTTGAATTGGTATGAATTAAGCGAACACGATATTTATTCAAAATATGATCCTTATTCATTTTATGATGTATTGCATCAACAAATTATTGAAGCAGTTAAAACTATCACGAATCAAAAAAATCAATCTGCCGTTATTATTGATGGTGGTTGCGGCAGTGGAACATTGCTCAAAAAAATGGAAAAAGAAGAACAATTAGCTAGTAAAACGATAACGTTGATCGGATTTGATTTTAACCAAAAAAATATAAATGATTGTGTGAATGGATATACTGGTAAATGTCAATTTACCCGCGGCGATTTACTGAAGATTGATAAAATAATAACTGACTATAATCTACAAAATCATGATGAAACAACACCCATCATTTTAACTTTATCAGGATCATTAACTCGTTTGGTGTTACCGGATGCGTTTGCAGGATTATCTGTCTTACAAGATGCAGCATTACAACGCATTGATTTTTTGGTAGGCGGGGGTATTGGAGAGCCATTAATTACCGATTACATTGCAAAACGCGTTGGTTATAAGCCAATGGTTATTCCATCGATTGATAATAAGCAGAAGTTTTTTGCTTACCAAAAAATGACAGACGAAGAAATATTATCAAACAAAAAAGCTAAAATGAATAAGCAAAATATACTTGATTTATCACTTTGTCCTAATCCTGAGGTTTTATTAGAAAAACTAAAAAAAGACATCATTACTAAAAATTATCAGCTGACGATAGATTTGTCTTATTGTAAATATTCGCCAGGTTTAGCCAAAAAACTAGAAGAGATATTAATACAAGCGCCGGGTACCAAGCTGATTTTTTGGCACCATGATATGAAAACTTATAATGATTTTTCTAGGCGTTTCTTAGGTTGTGCACGAATTATTTCTTTAAATCATCCAATAGGTACAATGCTGATCGAGCCCAATTTAATGGCACCAAAAGGATTTCTTTTCTCATTTAGAAAAGAAGAACAAGGGTTTCATCAACAAGATGGGCAAGGTAATTTTTCTAATCGTTATTTTGATTATTTAAAAAGTTTTTATGCTTGTTCGCGAGAAGCGCGTGCTAAGAGTAATTTGTTATTGTTTTTGACGAACTATTTGACTTCTGCTGCCGGGATAAAAATGCCTGATGATAAGATTGCTGAGAATATTCTTGCCGATTTTAATAAACAACCAAATCAAAAAGATAAATTAATTTTAAATGAAGGAGTACTGAGCATGGATGTTGATTCTTTGAGGGAGCGTCCATCCTCAATCAAAAAATATTTTGATAAGTTAATTGAATCGGCGCAAAAAGAGGTTAATACGGATAATTTAAGTAAACTTATTTTTCTTGCAAGAAATGGTATTCATAGTAATGAGAAAAGAGAAAGTTCTTATTCAAGAACAGATAAGATAAGCTTGAAGAAGCTAATTGCTATTTGCAGCGGATTAAATAAACGGGATGATAAGAAATTTCCATTGACTGATGAAGCAATAAAAAAAGCACTAACAGCATCCCCATTCCTAAATTTATCGACCGAAGAATTAAAAGATAAGCAGGGCTTATTCAAATTTTAGGAATAATCGACTTCACCAAGCATTTGTTTTTCTACCGCGGCGCGCAATTTTTTCATCGCATTTTTTTCTAACTGACGAATACGCTCGGCAGAAACTTGATATTGATTGGCTAAATCTTGCAGCGTGAGTTTTTTCTCATCCAGCCAGCGTGTACGAATAATTTCTTGGCTGCGTTCATCTAATTGTTCGAGTGCTTGATGTATAGAGTCAGTGGATTGCTCAGTCCAATTGGTTTGCTCAAGCTGCTGCGCAGGGTTGTAACGATGATCTTCTAGAAAGCCAGCTGGTGTAAATCCATGCTCATCATCGTCATCATCGTGACCATCAAAAGCAGTATCGGAATTGGCAAGCCGCATTTCCATTTCGCGTACTGTTTCAGGTTTTACTTTCAAATCACTAGCAATTTGATCGACTTCTTGCTGTGTCATCCAACCTAAGCGTTTTTTTAAGTTACGTAAATTAAAAAATAATTTGCGCTGTGCTTTAGTCGTTGCGACTTTAACAATACGCCAGTTACGTAAAATATATTCGTGAATTTCGGCTTTAATCCAATGCATAGCGAAGGTGACTAGACGAACGCCAACATCAGGATTAAAACGGCGAACAGCTTTCATGAGGCCAATGTTGCCTTCTTGAATCAAATCAGCGAGCGGCAATCCGTAACCTAAATAGCCTTTAGCAACGCTCGCAACATAACGCAAATGCGACATAATAAGCCGTTTTGCAGCTGCAATTTCATTGTTTTTTTGCAAACGTTTCGCTAAATCATATTCTTCTTCCTGGGTTAACATAGGAATTTGATTAATATGATGTAAGTAGGCTTCCAGGCTGCTGACTGGAAGTCGAATATCAGCTTTTAATAAAGCGGTATTCATGTTGGACATAGTTTGCTCGAATAATGAGAATAATAATTCTAGGCGCTAATCATACTAAATTTATAGTGCTTCTTTCAATTATTATAGCTAAAAAACTTGATATTTATGCTGACTTTTTAGCTACTTGTGCAATCTCTTTTGCAACTCTTAGGCCTGAAAGATAAGCGCCTGTTACAGTACTTGGCTCAGCCCAGGAAGTGGCTTCGCCAGCAAAAAATACTTTATTTTGAATAGGCTTAGCTAAGATTTTATAGCTCATTTCAGATGAGCCAATACGTGGATAAGAATAAGATCCCCGCGAAAATGGATCATTCCACCAACGAGTAATCAAATAAGCAGTGGGATTGGGAGAATTGCTCCCATAAGTTTTTTTCAATATCGCCATGATTTTGGTGATGACTTGTTCATCAGGAAGCGCCTCGAGTTGTTTAGCAAAATTTCCAGCAGTAAAAACGAGTAAAATAGGTTGTTTTGAGAAACGGTTATAATTTAATACTTCTAGTGTTTCATCTGGATTAGCTGAATCAGAAAGAAAAATTTGCCATTCATGTTTATTATTCCAAAATATTTTATCAAACAATAAATAAATTTTATCGTATAACCCAAAGCCCATTTGTTTGATCGCTGTTTGTTTTTCTGCGGGTAAAGCAGGATTAAAATTCACTGTTCCTGCTTTTAGCACACCTAGAGATAATGTAGAAACAACATATTTTGCCTGATATGTTGCGTTTTTTGTATGGACGGTTACACCATTTTTATCATAATCAATTTGTTTTACTACTTGATTTAACAAAATGGGAATGTTTTTTGTTAATTGCGCAATTAATTGCGAATAACCATAATTAAATAACACATCATGTCCGCCAGCAGATGATTCTGCTTCAATTTCATTTACGCCTTTAATAGAAATATCTGTATTTTCAATGCCGCTTTCAAATGAACCTAAATCGGTACCAATATGTTGTAATAAACGCAAAATTTCTGTTTTCATTCCATGAGTTTTGTTGTATTCACGTATCGCATCCGCCACTGAAAATTGATCATTGTATGATGATGCATTTTTATCGAGATAAGTTTTAAATTTTTTAATTTGAAAAAAATCTTGCGTGATATCAATGTCATTTATTTTTTTTCCATTCGCATCATAAACATCGGCAGATTGAATAATGCCAGCGAGAGAATCAGTACTGTAAATGGTTGGCTGTGTTTGTAAATTATTTTTGTTAACTAGTGATTTGAGAGGATTATTATTGCTTTTGTGAATCCAAGACGCACCTAAATCAGTTGATGCACCCCAAGGTTGTACTGTATAAACACGACCGCCAATGCGATCTCTTGCTTCCAAAATGAGCGGAGAAAATCCTTGTTTTTTCAGCTCTTGTGCAGCAGTTAAACCTGCAACACCTGCGCCGATAATAATGACATCTGCTTTTGAATTGGATGAGTTAGCGGCATAAATAGAATGCGCAAAAACGTTCAAGCATATTAATAAAATTAAATTCAATTTTAAAAAAGAACGTGACATTTCCATCCTCGCATTATTGTTGTAATAACGATATGCGAAAGATATTAGTTGGCTGCAAAAAGTGCGTCAACAAATTCATCAGCGTTAAATGGGCGCAAATCAAGTATGCTTTCACCAATCCCTATGAAACGAATAGGAATTTTAGTTTGTTTTGCAATCGCAAAAATAATGCCGCCTTTTGCTGTGCCATCTAATTTAGTTAATACAATACCCGTCACACCGATGGTTTCATTAAATTGTTTTACTTGATTGAGAGCGTTTTGTCCAAGCGTTGCATCTAACACAATTAATACTTCATGTGGTGCGCTGGCATCAATTTTTCCTAATACACGCTTCACTTTTTGTAATTCAGCCATGAGATTTGATTGTGTATGCAAGCGACCCGCCGTGTCAGCAATTAATACATCGACACTGCGAGCTTTGGCTGCATCCATGGCATCATAAATCACAGCGGCAGTATCTGCGCCTTGTTGTTGTGCAATGACAGGAATATGATTACGCGTGCCCCACACTTGTAATTGTTCAATGGCAGCAGCTCGGAATGTGTCACCAGCAGCCAGCATAATAGAAAGATTTTCTTGTTTGAGAAGATGCGCTAATTTACCGATAGTAGTTGTTTTGCCTGAACCATTTATACCAACCATGAGAATAACAAATGGTTTTTTTTCGGAAGACAAAGTAAGCGGCGATTGGCATGGGCGCAAAATAGTTTTCATGTCTTCTTTTAAGCATTGAAAAGCAGCATCGACATCATTTAATTCTTTTCGCGCTAATTTTTGTGTGAGTGATTGAATGAGTTGCTGGGTGGTTTCAACACCAACATCTGCAGTTAACAATGCCATTTCAATGTCATTTAAAAGATCTGCATCTAATTGCTTTTTGCCAAGAAATAAATTTGCCATCCCATTGGTTAATGTGGTGCGAGTTTTCGCTAGTCCTTGTTTTAAACGCGCAAAAAATCCAGTCGGTTGATCAGCAGATGAATTAGATGTATCAACAGAATGTTGTTTGATTGAAGATTCAGTTTCTTCCGTTGTTTTTTTTCTTTTGAGAAAATCAAACATTGCGTTACCTTTACTATTTTTCAGTCAAAAACGGGGTTTAATGTTAACATAAACGGGGTAAGAAAATCAGTGGAAATGACTAAATGAAATCAGGATTAGTGCGAATCATTGGTGGTAAATGGCGCGGCAGGCGTTTAACAGTGCCTGATGTGCAAGATTTGCGGCCAACGCCTGATCGAGTAAGAGAAACATTATTTAATTGGTTAGCACCATTCATCCAAGGTGCACATTGCCTCGATTTATTTGCAGGAAGTGGCGTGCTTGGGTTTGAAGCAGCGTCGCGCGAAGCAGCATCAGTAGTGATGTTTGATAGCTCGAAAGTGGTGGTGCAATTGCTGCAAGAAGAAGCAAAACAATTGGGTGCAGAAAATATTCAAGTATATTGTGCAACTATTCCTGAACAATTACAAAACCTAGCGAATCAATTCGATATTATTTTTCTTGATCCACCTTATCAACAAAATTTATTATTGCCTACTTGTTGTTATCTAGAAAAAAATAATTTTTTAGCGGATATTGCCTATATTTATCTAGAAGCACGCGAAGCAATCAAGGATAATGACTTGCCTTCGACTTGGCGTATCATCAAACATAAACAAGCCGGTCAAGTGCATTATCATTTGGCCGTGCGTGAGAGAGATAAGAAATGAATTTAAAACCAAGATTATTAACCGGCGATACACCCACTGGTAAATTGCATTTGGGTCACTGGGTGGGCTCGTTAGAAAATCGTGTACAAATGCAGAAAGATTACGATTGTTATTTTATTATTGCAAACGTGCATGCATTCACGACACGAATGGATAAACCAGCGGAGATTCATCAAAGCGTATTGGATATTACTTTAGATTATCTTGCCGCAGGTATTGATCCGACTCAAAGTACTATTTTTCTTCAGTCAGAAATTCCTGCCATTGCTGAGCTTACTTTCTTTTTTAGTATGCTGATTTCTTACCCGCGTTTAATGCGTAATCCCACCATTAAAGATGAAATTCGTGATAAAGGGCTTGGGGAGAATTATCCTTTTGGATTTTTGTTATATCCAGTAGGACAAGTGGCCGATATTTTAGTTTTTCGTCCGCAAGTGGTGCCTGTTGGTGAAGATCAAGTTCCACATATCGAAATGACACGTGAAGTAGCACGTCGGTTTAATCAGTTATATTGCCATGTGGATCCGCATACAGAAGATGCCGATTATCTTAAAAAAGGCGGTTTATTTCCAATTGTTGATGTAAAGTTAGGCAGGTCTAAGCGATTAGTTGGCATTGGTGCACCAACAGCTGAAGGTAGTTTATTGAAAATGTCAAAATCACTCAATAACGCCATTTTTTTAAGTGATGATCCAGATACAATCAAGAAGAAAGTCATGGCAATGTATACCGATCCCAACCGACTGAAGCCAACAGATAAGGGAACAATCGAAAATAATCCGTTATGGATTTTTCATGAAACATTTAATCCTGATCAAACTTGGGTTGCGGAAGTGGAAGAACGTTATCGTCATGGTGCAATTGGCGATGTGGAATGTAAACGCAAGCTCATTGAAGTATTGGTTGCGTTAATTGATCCCATGCGGTTGCGCCGGCAGCAATATGAGCAAGACATGAATTATGTATCCTCAGTACTGCGAGATGGTACAGCTAAGGCAAATCAAGTGGCGAATGAGACATTAAAATTAGCTAAAGAAGCAATGCAGCAAAGATATTTTTAATTTAAGATGTGATGAGCGTATAACGACTCTTTGCACCTGTATTAAATTCAGATAAGATACAAATTTTACTTGGGGCTAGTTAGCTCAAAATGCGTGCTACTTTAGAAAATTTGAGTAACACAAAGAAAGAAATAATTTTATTGTACAAGGTTAATTAATTTAAAAGGAAAAACCTACTATGCGTAAAAATCTACTCATTGCAACTCTCATCGGTCTGTGTGCTATCAGCTTAACTGCATGTTCAAAAGGTGAAGAAAGCAAACCAGCTGACGATTCAACAGCACAAACCACTGCGATGACAACCACCACTACGGATGATCAAGCACAAACCACTACCCAAACCACAACGATGACACCAGCTACAACTGATACAACAACAGCTGCTACTGCACCAGAAAGCCAAATGTCAGCTCCAGCTGCAACTGATGCAGGAACCACCACCACTACCACCACTACAACAACAGTACCAGAAACAACTGATACAACTGCTGCTGCGCCTGCGCCAACCACAACTGATACTTCAACTGCACCAGCAACCACCACTGGTCAGTAGTAATGTTGATCCAAAAAATCACCGTGGGTTCTTTGTAATCCATGGTGATTTTTATTCGATAGAAATCTCTACTCCCTTGATTAAGAAATTTTTAACTAAATTGGCAGCATGCTTATCCGCTCCCGGCTAAGAGAAAGGATCGCGAATTGATTCATTTATTAACCTTTAGATTAGAAGGTTAATTTCAGCTTGTTGACATCCCGACTTATTTTTAGCCTAAAAATGAGGTAATATTATTTCATTATTGCCTTGGTATGATTAAAAATAAATCAATTATTGTCTAAATTGGACGTTGGCCATTTTTGAAAAACGCTCAAGAAATTGTCATCCTGAGCCCTGAGCTTG
>AMFJ01019883.1_pt1 | contig 10767 bp, 9 predicted proteins | sample 427208 | NCBI WGS metagenome assembly AMFJ01 (sample SAMN02954298, study PRJNA114691) | groundwater metagenome | biome: aquatic; feature: subsurface aquifer; material: sediment; isolation source: subsurface aquifer sediment | place: USA: Rifle, CO | collected 2008-08
TGAATAGTAAACTATTTTTATTTAATTTTTAAGTGCTGTTGGTTTAATACTATTTGGTCCTGTGATTCCATTTTCATACAACACAATAGCTGCATTCATTGCAACAATCTGGTGTGTCACTCGTGTTGGATGAATTTGATCCCAGAATAAATATTCATCTGGATTAGAACAAACCTGCCCACCAACACCTAATCCATTTAAATAGACCATTTTCAATGAGGTGCTTTTAGTAAGATCAATTTTCGCTTGTTTAGCTGCTTCAACGCCGCGATCGTTTGTTAAATCTAAATTACCTAAATAATATGGGCCTGTATAACAACTGCTAATCACATTTTTCAAACGATATTCTTCCGGGTTAGCAATAATATCATCCATCGCTGTTGCGATATCTCCGTAAACAAAATTAACGCCTGGATATTCTGTTGCAGAATTTTTCACTAATTTACTTAATTTTTTATTGTGATACTTAACTAAGAGCGCTGCATTCTCAACTACTTTTGGCCCCTTGGCGATGATACCTGGCACAACAGTTAAATCTGGCACACCCAAGAGTAAGAAATTTTTCGCGCCATAATACACCAACCAATCGATTTGATCTTGTATGTTTGATACAACATTGGTAGTAGCATAATCTGGATTATCTCGGCCATTAAGATAATCATTGCTGCCAGTCCAAATCACAAATAAATGTTTGCCAATATCATAATCAGTAATCGCAGATACCATATACATATCAACTTGTGAGCTCAAACTAAAAGGAACAATTAAACCTGAATCATGAAATGGCTCTGCCCATGAACCACCATAGGCGTAATCTAGAAGCGGCACATTCATTGCAATCGCTAAATCTTCAACCCATGCCAAACCATTTGAGAACCTACCTGCATAATAGGGTGGATTTTTTGGGATGATGGGCATAAATGGAATCACTTTGCTAGCTTTTTGTGTCAAAGCATAAAGGTTGCCGTTATCTGAAAGACTGTCCCCGAAAACCACAATTTTATCAATAGTGGTAGCAAAAGAACATTGAATAAACAAAAAACAGAAAGAGAGTATTGAAGTTAGTGTTAAACGTTTTATTTTCATATTCTATTCCTCATGAATGATCCTTCTATATTAACCAAGTTTTGCTCCGTGTAAATATGAAACGAAAAATAATATTTATTTGGGCATATGAAACTTAATTCAACTGTTGCAACATTGAAACATCATATGTCTGTAAATTTTGTTTTATTTTTAAACGCTCAACAAAATCTGGATTAGCAATTAGCGGTCTGCCAAACGCAATCAAATCAAATTCATTTTCACTCAAACCCAATTCTGCCTGTTCTGGTGAATAACCACCACAAGCAATCACCGTACCGTGATAATGAGTCCGAATAAATGTTGTCATCGTTTGATGATTGAGCTCAGCATAAGTTTTTGTATCATCAAAACTTCCTGTATGCACATAAGCAATCGGAAGCTGATTTAATTGTTCTAATAATGATTGAAAAGCCAACGCATCACGCACATCACCAATGATCTCATTTAAATAAGCGCCTGGTGATAAACGAATGCCTACTTGTTCAAACCCTATTGCATCTCCGCATGCTTTAACAACTTCAACAGCAAATCGCGCCATATTTTGTGACGTACCACCGTATTGGTCAGTACGTAAATTAGTATGGTGATGTAAAAACTGATCGATAAGATAACCATTGGCACCGTGAATTTCTATCCCGTCAAATCCTGCTCGCATTGCATTTTTAGCAGCATTTGCAAAAGATGCGATCAGTTCATCAATCTCCTGTAAAGTCGCAGCACGGGATTTTCCATATTTTAATCCTTGAATGCGTTTTATTTCACCCTGCATGATTGTTTCAGAAGCAGAAATAGGTAATTCACCATGAATAAAATAAGGATGTGATACACGTCCAACATGCCAAATTTGTGAAAATATTTTTCCACCTGCTTTATGCACAGCTTGGGTGATACGTTGCCAGCCAGCGATTTGAGCCTCCGTATAAATGCCAGGCACATTCGAATAGCCGCGCGCATCAAGACGAATAATTGTTCCTTCGGTGATGATTAATCCTGTATCAGCGCGCCGTGCATAATATTCAGCCATTGCTTGTGTTGGCACAAAATTATTGTCGGCTACATTGCGAGTCATGGGTGCCATGATGATGCGATTTTTTAATGTCAAAAAATCATTTAATTGATATGGGGTAAACAATTTGTTTAGCATATTTTGGTCTCATTAATAACAAGCACTTTCTATCATTTCCAATCTCGCCTATTATTCATTATCTTCAAATTTGAAAACGAAAAAATAATTATGCAAAAGAAATTTAAAAAATTACGTCCAGGTTTATTTTGTATTGCAGTCGTTGCAACCATTAGTTATCTCATCGCACAATTGCCGTGGTTTATGCAAGCTGGCATTAGCTCTTTAATTATCGCCATTATTCTCGGCATTTTATTGGGCAATAGTATACATCACCCCGAATCATGGACGCCAGGCATTCAATTTTCTGCCAAACGAATTTTAAGAACCGCCATCGTGCTATATGGTTTTCGTGTTAGTTTTCAACAAATTGCTTCTGTTGGCATAGAAGCATTGTTCATCGATACATTTGTGGTGGGTTCAACAATCATCGTTGGTTATTGGTTTGGACGAAAATTATTAAAATTAGACCGGGACTTAGCATTATTAGTTAGCACTGGTGCTGCGATTTGCGGTGCAGCTGCGGTGCTAGCTGCAGAAGATATTTTAAAAAGTGAACCATACAAAACCGCCGTAGCAATTGGAACAGTGGTATTATTCGGCACAATATCAATGTTTTTATATCCCACTTTACAGCATTTAGGTATATTTAATTTCAGTGAATCTCAATTTGGAATATTTGCTGGCGCAAGTGTTCATGAAGTCGCACAAGCATTAGTCGCTGGATCAAACATTAGTTTACAAGCAGGAAAAATTGCTGTCATTGTAAAAATGATACGTGTGTTAATGTTAGTACCAGTATTATTTATTTTATCCATTTTAGTATCACGAAAATCTTCAACTAAAAAAATTAATATTGTCATTCCATGGTTTGCATTAGGATTTATTGCAGTGATTGGTGTTAATTCATTGCATATTTTTTCAGATGAAATTGTCCATTTGATTAATCAAGTTGACATTATTTTATTAACCATGGCAATGACTGCCATTGGCATCGAAACTAAATTTAATAAAATTAAAAAAGTCGGTATGGCGCCGCTTTATTTAGCAAGTATTTTATTTATTTGGCTGCTCATTAGTGTGAGCAGCTTAGTGAAAATAATTTAAAATGATGGTGCTTCTGTTAATAATGTATCGATTGATTTTACATCTGATACTGTCGCGCGATTAATAACTGCTAAGTAAAGAATTGTCATGCTAAATAATCCAATCACTAGAAAATCCCAGCCAAATGGAATGATATTTTTACCGCCAAATGCGCCAAAATAAGAAATAGCAAATAATCCGGTAAAATAAGGTATGATCCAAAGAGCTGATTTTAAGCCATAAGATGACACGTTAATTTTACCGCGCAAACAAGCGATCACAAAAAATAAAATGCCAACTCCCATCGCAATCGATAATTTATAAATCGTTTCCCAACCCGTCCAATAACTTAATAAATTACAAAAATAAAAAGCTAACAGACAAAGAAAATTAGCAGCTGGCAAACGAAAATGACGTTCTGTTTGCGGCAATTCTTTACGCATACACAATAATGCAATCGGCCCCATGGCATAGGAAATTACCATTCCGGAAACAAGAAAACTTACCATCGCTTGCCAACCTGGTAGCGGTAAAAACAAAAACATTCCTAATACAAAATTCATCATAATCGCTGCTACTGGAAAATTTTGTTGATTGAGATAAGAAAGCCAGCGTGGCACATAACCTATTTGGCTCATGGCATATAATATTCGTGCAGTAGACGTCACATAAATTAAGCCTGCACCAGAAGGTGAAACAACTGCATCAATGTAAAGTAATTTCACGAGCCATGCTAAACCTAATCCAGCTGCGAGACCTGCAAAGGGACCTACATCGCCAGTGAAAGTAATATTTTCCCAGCCATTTTTAAGCATGTCTGGTGAAAGTGCACCAATAAATGCAATTTGCAAACCAAGATATAAAATCAAACAAGCTATCACGGAACCAACAATCGCAAGAGGAATCGCAATTGCTAACTTTTTTGTTTCGCCTGCTAGCTCAACACCATGTTTAAATCCAGTAAATGCAAATGCAACACCACCTGATGCAACCGCTGTTAAAATTGCTTGCCAACCATTCATGGTGAATGAAGAAGTGTGAAGCGATGCAAAGTTTGCTGGATGAAAACTCGCATAAATAATAGCAAAAACAGCGATGATAATGACTAATACTTTAAAAACAAATAAAACAAAATTAAATCGCATTAAACCTTTATAGCTATAAATATTAATGACACAAAACGCTAACATTAGCATCGTCGCCCATATCATGCCTATTCTCGTTAGCGTTGGTATGCCATCATAAATGTAAATCAGCGAAGAAAAATAAGTCGATGCATATTGCAAAATAGCTTGCACTTCAATCGGCGCCATTGTTAAAGCAGACAACCATGCCACCCAACTTAAAATAAAACTGGTAAATGTCCCATGACTGATTTGTGGGATTTGTGCACTACCACCAGCAATAGGAAAAAGGACGGATAATTCTGCAAAAGTAAGGGCAATAACAGCAGTTGCAACACCACCAATTAGCCATGCAATTATCGCGCCAGCACCTGCCATTTTCGCTGCATAAAGCGGTGCAAATAACCAAGCAGAACCGACCATCCCATTAATGCTCAGCATTAATAAACTAAGCGGTGTAAAACGGCGATTTAACATCATGATGATTCACCTTCTGCAAATAATAGTTGACGTTGGCTCATTGGCAATCGCTCAAACTGAATGAAAATAGCACCGATTAGAACAATGATGATACCAATCACTTGTTGGAAATTAATCATTTCATTTAAAAATAATACTCCAAAAATAACCGTGATGACGGGTTCTAACACAGCTAAAATAGACGCTTTGATAGGATTAATATATTGCAGTCCATCTAATAATAATTGAATTGGCAAAGCTGTTGCCACCACACTAATGGCAATAATTTCTAACCAAGTTAACCAATTTTTTGGTATAAAAAATGTGTGCGTGTAGCAAGAAAAAATAAAAAATAAAATGGTTGCGCCAACACAAGTTAGCAATGTTAAGGTGCGCGAATCGATAATTTTTGTGAGATGTTGATTGCTGTAAACATAAATTGCATAACAAAATGAGGCGACTAATGATAGCAATACACCCATAAAATGACGGCTAACATCGCTATTGCCTTTCAATAAATATAGGCCAAATATAACAGTCAACAACGCTAAAAATATCGTTTTGGTAAGTGGAAGATGATCAAAAAGCCAAGCAAAAAGCGTAACAAAAATAGGGAAAGAAAAGAAAATGACCATTGCTAAACCCGTGCCAATATATTCGCTTGCTATAAAATAAAATGCACTGCCGCTGGAGTAACATAACGTGAAAAAAATAAAAATTTTACCTAAAAATAGTTTGTGGTTAGGCGGTAAAATAAGGCGTTTTCTACTAAAAATTAAGCCCATATATATCCAAATACTAGCGATAAAAAATCGCCAAAATAGCATATTGACGACAGAAATATGTTGTTGGATGAGCTTGGTGCCTAGCAATCCTAATGAACCAAATAAAATTCCTGAAAGTGCGGCTAGCATCATGCCGCGAAATTCATTTGGTAATATATTACTACGCATTTTGTTTAGTTTCCGAAAGTAAATGTATAAATTTCTAAACCAGGTTCTGTTGCTGTTAACTCTAAGATGCCATCATTTGGATGATCATAAGCAATAATGGAATATAAACGATTATTGGTTACCGTGATTTGACTATTAGTCACATCACTTCCTTTTGCATCAACAACTTTTTGACCGTTTAATTCAACTTTAATAAGAGTAGGTTTTTTTGTCGCGCCCATCACAGCAAATACTTTTCCTGCTGTAAAATGCAGCTTTATTTGGGCATTCGCTCCTGCTGAAACAATTTTATCAGCATAAATAATCCATCGACCATTTAATCCCCATTGATCGGGTGTTAAATATTCTGGATAAGAATAAAAAGCCGGCGCATTTCTTGCGATTGTTTCCGGAGTTGAAAAAGTCCTTGCACGTTCGAAGCCTAGATAAATCTCTGGTGTTTGTCCTCTCGAAACAGTTTCTACCGTTGGCATAAATTTAGTTGGCCCACGCAATCCTAACAAAAATCGGATATTATTTTCAGTGACATCGTATTCACCTTCACCAAAATGTCGGTAAACCACTTGTCCATCTTGATTAATTAAATAATGTGCCGGCCAATATAGATTATTAAAATTTCGCCAGGTTGAAAAATTATTATCAAGTGCAACAGGATATTTAATTTCAAACGACATCACTGCATTTTTCACATTATTATAATTTCGTTCAAATGCAAATTCAGGACTATGAATGCCAATAATTTCAAGTCCTTTGTCATGATATTTTTGATACCAGTCTTTTAAATAAGGCAACGTTCGAATGCAATTAATGCAAGAGTAAGTCCAAAAATCAATAAGCACGACTTTACCTTTTAGTTGTTGCATCGTGAGCGGTTTAGAATTAATCCATCCTGTTATGCCTGTTATATCAGGTGCGGGATAAGGATTTTTTAGCTCATTAATTAATGTTGTCGACGTAAATTCTTTTGAGTCTGCATTAGATTTAGATGAAAAAGAAAGTGTTGGATTAAAGATAAGTAATAACACACTTGCCATGATCACCAGTCCAAGTAACTTTCGAATTAAAATCGCTTTGCTACGGAAAAATTGAAATTTATTCATGATCAACCTACCAAATAAAGCAATTAACAACATGGGTACACCCGCACCAATCGCAAAAGCAACAATCACAAAAAATCCACCCAATGTTGTTTGCTGCACGATCGATTGCACAATCACTGCTGCTAAAATGGGGCCAGCACAAGGTGTCCAAATTACTCCAACTAAACCACCAAAAATAATTCCACCCAACCAACCGCTTTCTGGATTATTTGCACCGGGAAGTGATGAACCAACATTAGCTAGACGTTGCGTTAGTAACGTAAATTTTTCTGTCAAGAAAGTAGATGTCATCACGCCACCGAGCAAAAATAAAATGGCATATGAAATGTAACGAAGAATATCTTGATTAAGATTCGCATAGATCACTAAGGTGCGTGAGAATACCGTTACCAGTGTAAACATCAACACAAAACCAGCAATAATGCTTAGCGGACGCGATTTACTTCCTGTGACTGAGCCAGCCAAAATGATGGGCAAAATTGGCAAAATACACGGAGAAATGATAAGTATAAATCCTTCAAAAAAAGCAAGCACAATGTTAATGATATCTGCGTGCATTACATTCTCCAGCATTGATTAATCATGGAATTTAGTTGATCTTATCGCATTTGCAAATGCGTTAACATCACTTTCTTTTGTGTTAAACGATGTCATGATTCTCACTTCATTCGTATTTTCATTCCAAATATAAAAGAAAAATTTCTCATATAATTGATTGATTAATTCTCTTGGCATCTTTGCAAAAATCGCATTGGCTTGCACGGCTTGTGTGATTTTAATATGAGGAATATCCGCTATTTTTTCCGCTAATAACGTTGCCATTGCATTCGCATGAGCAGCATTACGATGCCATAAGTTATTTGATAATAATGCAGAAAATTGCGCGGAAATAAAACGCATTTTGGAAGCAAGCTGCATGCTTTGTTTGCGAATAAAAAGAAAATTCTTTGCGAGTGATCGATTAAAAAAGACTACTGCTTCGCCTATCATCAATCCATTTTTCGTGCCGCCAAACGAAAGCACATCAACACCTGATTCCTTTGTAACTGTGCTAAGTGATACATTCAATGCTGCTGCCGCATTGCAAATTCTTGCACCATCCATATGCAAATACATTTGATGTTCATGTGCAAAATTGGCAAGCGCACGCACCTCTTTTGGCGTATAAACCGTCCCATATTCCGTCGTTTGACTAATAGAAATGACACCTGGCTGCACATGATGTTGATCCCCAATACGATAGATATGTTTAACGACATTCTCAGGTGTTAATTTTCCATCGTTAGTTGGAACTAATAATAATTTTCCGCCGCAAAATTTTTCTGGTGCACCACATTCGTCCATTTGAATGTGCGCGCTATCAGCGCATATCACTGCTTGATAGCTATTATTCATTGCTATGAGTGAGGTGACATTCGCTGCCGTCCCATTAAATACAAAAAAGACGTCTATATCATCACCAAATTGTTCGCGAAATTTTCCGATAGCAGTCTTGGTTTGTTCATCATCGCCGTACGCAGTTGCATAACCCTGATTTGCTTTTTCAATCGCGTTTAATATTTCCGGATGTATGCCGGCATAATTATCACTTGCAAAATATATTAAGCTCATTTTTTTTATCCTCGACCATTGCTATTCAGAAAAATATCCGTATAATCGTCAAACGACTATGGGGTATATTCAAATGAAATCGTTACAACGCCGCTTTATTAAATCTTAACTCAAAAACACGTTTCATCTTTTTCTATTACGTATACACGTCCACAAATTTTTTAGCGAGTTGTTGATTATGTACCCTAACTCTATCTTTTATTCCATCAGGAACGAAATCAAAGAGACGCTATCTATTGGCATTCCGATGATTTCATCTCAAATTATCTACGCCTCCAGCGGTTTTTTAGGCACAGCAATGGTAGCACAATTGGGCGAAAACGCGTTAGCGGCAAGCGTTTTGGTATCCAGTATTTGGATGAGCTTGTCCGTATTGTTTTTTGGCATTTTAAATTCGGTGTGCGTATTAGTAGCGCATCAATATGGCGCAAAAAATGAGGCTGCCATTAGCAAAATCATGGGACAAGCTTTTATTTTGGCTGGTATTTTATGCGTAATAATGCTTGGGATTTTATCGTCTATGCCCTTATTTTTACATTGGAGTAATCAGCCGCCTGCTGTACTTTCTTTAGCACGATCTTACATGACATCATTGTTATGGACAGTTCCAGGATTATTGACACTCATTACAATCGAGCAATTTTTGGCAGGAATTAATCGCGCTAAAATTGTGCTGAGGATTAGTTTATTAGTGGTTCCAATCGAAGTACCGCTTATATACATGCTGATCTTCGGCAAATTTGGTTTGCCTGCTTGCGGTGTTGCTGGTGTTGGTTATGGATTTGCCATCACTTATACTGGCACTGCTATTTGCATGCTGATTCATTTAAATAAGTCCCACTTCTATCAGCGTTTTGGTATTTTTAAAGCAGTGAATACGATCAACTTTGCCTATTTGGGCGAACTTTTCCGTGTCGGTTTACCGATGGGTTTGATGAACGTAATTGAACTGAGCACCTTTGCGTTTGCTACTTTTTGGATAGCTCGATTTGGTACAACGTTTCTTGCGGCACATCAAATCATCATGCAATACCTTGGATTTGCCATCACGCTGGTATTTGCAATGTCACAAGCAGTTACTGTGCGCGTTGGACATGCGGTTGGCGAGCAAAATTTAATGCGCGTGCATTATGCAAGTTATGTCGGTATGGGCTTGAATTTTATTGCAGTCAGCATCATTTCATTAGGATTTTATTTTATTCCTACTTTCTTTTTACATTTAGATATGAATATTCTTGATCCAAAAAATGCACCATTAATTCGTGATGCTTCCTCATTACTTTCTATTTGTGCTGCATTACTCATATTTGATAACTTCCGTATCATTGGATTTGGCGCATTACGTGGTTTGAAAGAAACAAGATTTCCCATGTTTGCTTCTTTCTTTTCTTTTTGGGTGATTGGATTAAGTTCTGCCTTTTTATTTGGATTTACTTGGCAATTTGGTGCAAAAGGAATTTGGTGGGGATTAACATTTGGTATCGCTTGTGGTGCAGTCATTGTTTTATTGCGGTTGGGAATGTTATTGCAAACAGTCGATTTAAGTAAAATATTAGATAGTAAAATAACGCATTAATAATTGATAAATTACCGGTACTCCAGAGATTTTTAATTATCTTGATTTCTCAGCTTAACTACCTTATTTTAGCAACACATTTAAATTATAAAAAATGGAGCACTCATCATGAATTCTAGGCTGTTTGGTAACCCTGATAAATCAAATACCGAACAAAAAATAATAGGGATAGAAAGTGACTTTGCAATAGGAGAGCGTGATAAAATCTTAAAAATGTTAAAAGATATTCAAGCATCCGTGCAAAAATTTTTAGATGCGAATGATATGAAAAATGAAAAAGATTTTAAAAAAATCTTAGAACAAACAGATCAATTCCTTGAGGTAATAGGAAAATATATTGAAGGGCTGTCGATAGATACACATTCTGTTATCACTTTATATCGTTCCATCAAAGAAAAATTAAAAGAGTGTAAAGATCAAATAAATCAGTTTTCAGATTCGCGTTGTAACAATTTAACAGCACTCAATACTGTTTTATTAACTGCAGATACGGATATTAATAAGGCACATCGAGATGTGTTATGCCAAATTGAAAAACACCATGATGATAAAGGGTCATGTCGGATTGTATAAGTAACGCGAATCCAGATAAGATTTGGATTTGATAGCATAACGGGATGCCACCTCGCGCAAAAAACGCGCGGCTGGC
>AMFJ01026298.1_pt1 | contig 10746 bp, 11 predicted proteins | sample 427208 | NCBI WGS metagenome assembly AMFJ01 (sample SAMN02954298, study PRJNA114691) | groundwater metagenome | biome: aquatic; feature: subsurface aquifer; material: sediment; isolation source: subsurface aquifer sediment | place: USA: Rifle, CO | collected 2008-08
GGCTCCAAAGCGTGACAGACTTCTTTACAGGATGGCAAAATATTGATAAGTCACAGTTTGTTCAACTTGTTTGTTGAAACGAGGAATTTCAATGTCTGATGTTTTTGATGATGATCTCATGAAAGAGTTAGGGTTGGATCCGTCCGAATTTCAGGAAGGGGTTGTTGCCAAGACCCAGCCGAAATCGGGTGCGGGAACGCAACCGGGAATGCCCAAGCCACAGGTCCCTCCGACCGGTGTGGCCAAACCAGCTCCCGCGATGCCTCGTCCGCAGGCGTCTGCGCCACAACCGAAACAAACTGCCACGGTGCCTCCTCGCGCTCCGGCGCCTCTGCCCAAGTCGATCAAGGATGCCCCTCCTGTGCCTCCCCAATCCCAAGCCAAAAAGATTTCAAACGAGATTCCCGTGCAGATGGCGGCTGTGTTGGCAAAGAAGACCATGCGTTTGAGCGAGATCCTCACACTGAATGTCGGAGAAGTGCTGGAATTCAAAAAACAACCCAATGAACCGCTGGATCTGGTGGCGAATGGCAAATTGGTGGCCAAGGCGGAATTGGTTGTGGTGGATGGTAAATTGGGAGTGAGAATCGTCAAACTGGTTAGGTGACCTGAAGGACAATCTGCATGTTCATCGCTCAAACTACCGGCATCGAGACCCTTTCTTATGGTGTGTTGTTTGCCAAGACCGTTGTGATCATGGTTGTGATTATCGGTTTGGCGTTCGTCAGTATCAAGTACCTGGTTCCCCGCTTGGTGAAAATCCGAAACAAAAAATCTGCCACGATCGAAATTCTCGATTTTCTGGCCCTGGAACAGCGTAAAGCCATTTATGTGGTCAGGATCGAAGAAAAGAAACTGGCTTTGGCTGTCACAGATCACGCCGTGGCCAAGCTTTGTGAATGGGACGAGTCAGCCCCAAGGGAGGCTTCTTGAAGAAACTGCTTGTTGCGCTGTGCGCGTTGACCATGTCCTTTCTATTCGAAGCCGTCGCTTATGCCCAGACGAGTACCACGATTGATGACCAACCCATTTCGAAGCCCATTCTTATTTTATTCATTCTGTTCATCATGTCGCTGGCGCCTTTCATCCTCATGATGACCACTTCGTTTGTCAAAATTGCTGTGGTGCTGTCCTTGGTCAGGTCAGCGATGGGAACACAGCAGATCCCGCCCAACCAGATTATCACCGGTTTGGCCTTGATCCTGACCGTGTACGTGATGATCCCTGTCGCTCAACAGGTGTACGATGCATCGAGCGATGTGATCAAAACAGCCGATGCGAATCAGGAGTTGTTGTCTACGGCATCGGTGGATGTGTTGAAACGTGCGGTGGAGAAAGGGAAGGAACCTGTTCGCCAGTTTTTGCTCAAGCACGTCAACGATAAAGAACGGAAATTGTTTTATGGTCTGGGCATTAAACTGAAAATCAACGCTTCGATCGGGGGGTTGGAAGATTCCGATTTCATCGTCCTGATCCCTGCCTTCGTGATCAGCGAATTGTCAGCGGCGTTCCAGATAGGGTTTGTGATATTTCTGCCGTTCCTCATCATTGACATGGTTGTGTCCAATATTTTGTTGTCGATGGGGATGTTTCAGGTGTCGCCCATTACCGTGGCCATGCCTTTCAAACTCCTGCTTTTTGTTTTGGTGGACGGCTGGTACCTGATCACTGAGGGGTTGGTGAGAGGCTACATCACCTGAGTATAGGGAGAGCAACACTATGGATGCTTACATGACCTCAATCGCCAAACAGGCGTTGTATCTGGTTCTCATCATGTCTGCTCCGCCCATCATGGCCGCGCTGTTGATTGGATTGTTTGTGAGCGTTCTGCAAGCAACCACCCAGGTGCAGGAGCAGACCCTCACATTTGTTCCCAAACTGGTTGCCATCATTTTGGTTGTTGCGTTGCTGGGGCCTTTGGGGGCGGTGAAGCTCATGCAGTTCACGACGCAGATTTTTCAGGGGATACCGGTTTATATACATTAAAGGTGTCCAAAAGGGTCTTTGTGGATAAACTGGCGGAACAATTTGGCATCAACATCGATTATTACGCTGTTCTGATTGCCTGGGGGCTGATCTTCACGCGCACGTTCACGATGCTTATCCTTACACCGTTTCTGGGTGGTCGTGGTATTCCCGGCAGGGTGCGCATGATGACAGCCATCGTGCTTGCGACCTTCGTGTTCTATTTTATGAATGACGATCTGGTGAATAAAATTCCCGCGGACAAGGGGATCATCATCATCCTGTTTTTCAAGGAAATCTTTGTAGGTTTGGCTTTGGGAATTACCACGATCATGGTATTTTACGCGATTGAAGCGGGGGGCAGGATCGTCGACACGCAACGTGGGTCGGCCAACGCGCAGGTGTTTTTACCGGCCTTGGGCCAGGTGTCGATCTTTGGTTTGTTCCAATTCTGGCTGGGTTTGGCCATCTTTTGTTATTTTGGTGGGCATGTTATTTTCCTAAAGGCCTTTTTGGAGGGGTTCATCACGATCCCCATTTTTTCCCTTCCGCATGTGGCCGCCGGGATATCTCCTTTTCTCGAGCTCTTCATCAGGATGTCGGCGGAGGTCTTGATCTTCGGGATGCAGATTGCCGCGCCCGTGCTGATCGCTATTTTCCTGACTGACCTGGTCTTGGGGATTGCCAACAAAATGGCGCCCCAGATCCCCGTGTTTGAAATCGGCTTTATGATGAAGGGCTACGTGGGGGTCGTCATGACCTGGATCTCGATCACCGTGGTGGCCTCGCAGATGGAAGTCTTTTTCGGCATCATGCAAACCAACGTACAGAAGGTGATCCACTATTTCGGTGTGTGAAGGTTATGGAAGGTTCCCTTTAGGCGACAACCCGTTTATCATTGGCCTTGGAGACCCTCTTACCACCCGCTTTTGGAATTTTGCCCAGCAGTTCATTGGCGAGGGCGGCGTAGTTTTTGGCGCCCGAAGACGACGGTGCAAAATCAAACACAGGCTCACCTTCAAGTTGGGCCTTGTTGAGAGCCGTGTTGATCGTGATCTGATTTTTAAACACACGGTTGTGAAACTGTTTTTTCATGTTCTCTTCGACAATCTCATTCATCATGACGTTTCTGCGATCGACACGCGTGAACAAAACCCCCAAAACATGCAATTTGCGGTTGAGCCTGGTTTTGATGGTTTCGAGTGTGTCAATGAGATCGGTGACGCCCTCAAAGGCCAGCACGCTCATCTCGCACGGGATCACCGCATAATCCGCGGCGCACAAGGCATTGATGGTCAAGTTGCCGAGACTGGGCGGGCAATCGATGATGATGAAATCATAATGTGTCTGTGCGGTCGCAAACGTGTTTTGCAAAATGAATTCACGTCCGAGTTTGGAGGCAAGCTGGCCCTCCGTTTCGTACAGGGCCTTGTCACCTGGCGTGATGTGCAGATTTTCCAGTGTTGTTTTGACCACGCCATCCAGAATTTCCCCCTTCTTGGCCAGCAGGATTTGTGAGATGGGGCTGTAGTCAATGCCCTCTTCAATCACCGTGGCCAAAGACTTTTCGACATGTCCCTGCGGATCGAGATCGGTGAGCAGGACCTTTTTTTTGTGGAACTTTACCAGGGCGGATGCCAGGTTGACCGCCGTGGTGGTTTTGCCCACGCCACCTTTTTGAGAACAGACAGCGATGATCTTGGCTTTTTTGGATCCCTTGGGCTGTTGGGTGAAGCTTTGTTTGATTTCGGCCTGAATCAGGCCTTTTATTTTTTCGGTAATGCTGTTCATGGGATTACCTAAGATCTTTTGCGAACAGAATTCAACACAAATCTTGGACACGCTCCATTCTGGGACAGTCCTGTCTAGGTCTGTCAATTTCTGTTATCTGCTGTTAAGAAAAGTCTTGGTCAAAAAACAATTGTAATTGTTGATAATAATTGGAGATAACTCTTTTTAATGGGCAAAATATCGGGTACAATAGAGGTATGTGTAAACGAATGCTCATCAGCCTTGTTTGTTTTGCTGTGTTGTATCCTATTTTGGCCTGTACCCAATTGAACCAATCGGGAAGTCAAGGAGACTTGGGGCTCAATGCGACTGATGTGGGTGGGGCTGTCGGTGAGACAGAACAAAAGGATGCAGATGCCACAGGATCTTCATTAGATACGGATATGATTGGGATGAATATTCCTGTCACCATCGCCAAGGTTCAAAAGGGGGCGATTGATGCGTTGGCCCTTTCTTTGAGAGAAGATTTTTTGGGTTTGGATGAAGATGCCGATGTTGCGTACGATGATGATGACGAGGAGTTGGATGAGGGAGATGTTGAGGAGGCTGGGGAAGATCAAGAGGAGGTGGGTGAGGGAGATGGGTGTGGTCAGATTGCTTTGGTTGGCGCAACAGGAGCCGTGGCGGCAAACACCAATCTCAGGTTGTCCTGGCCAAGCGGGGATGAAGAATTATTTTTTGCTTCTGCTGAGGACGGGTCGTTTGCCCAATTGTTGGAGCCGGAGTGGCTGGAACATTTTCTCGTACTGGAGGTCATGAATGCTGATCTGCCAACAAAACTCAGGGTCTACATTTCCCAGATGGGCGGGTCGTTTTTTGTGGGGTTCTTGGATGAGAAGGAGGGTGAAATCCAATCGTCTGGCCTGACGGTTTACAATGACTATGTTTATTATTATAAACAGATTGGGTCCGGTTACGAATTTATTTTTCGATCACTGCATGATGTGACGCAGAATACCTTTTTGGTCACGAATAATGTCATGCAGAAGGTCAGTTTTTACCCTGACCGGACCTATTTTGATGTGGCGTACCCTGCCATGATTTTTGGGATTTCGAGTGATGGGGCGATTGTCAAACAGACGCCACAGAGTGAAGAAATCATGAATAAGTTGAAAGCGGATGTGTCTGCTTCGGGGCTTGTGGAGTCGTACGTGGATTACGCGGTTTCGTCCAATGGTCTGTTTATTATGTCCTTCATGCGGGCCGAACAAGGAACCATGTTGTTGCAGTCTTTGGCCGCGTTTTCAGAGGTTAAGGATTTTCCCATCAAAACGGTGCTCGACCCTTTGGTCGCGGGGCGATCTTTGATCTGGTTGGACACACACAATGTCTTGAGTTACACTTATTTTAAACAACGTAGTGAATATTCTATTAGTGAGTTGGAATTGATTGATCGGATGACGAAGAAAATTAAGAGCAAAGAAAAAATGGCCAAAGAGGCTGTGTTTGGGAGCCGGCAGGGAGGGGCAGAGCAGGTTGAAACGGGTGATGATAGTTCAGCGTGGCATGACGTGATGATAGCCAAACTGGATATGTGCATGAAAATCTCAACCGATGTTTGTTCTGTGGTTGAGCTGTTTGACATGAATGAGTTCACTAATCCTGAACGGCCAGATGTTTTTGGGATTCACAATTGGACAGAGTCTGGAGAGGTTCGCATGCAAGCAAAGATCCTTCAAGTTGTTCCTTATCGAATCACGAGTGTGGCGGCCAGTGATTATGTTGGCGCTATGACCGAGCCGTATTTTACCGGCAACTCGTTTGTAAATGGTGTGCAACAAATCTTTTTTGGTTCTTTGTACAACGGTGAGAACACCAAAACCAATATTCAATGTCCCATCAGCGTGCTGACGGGGGGCGAGGCGGACAAAAGACCTCCTACTGTGAGCAAAGACGGACTCTTGTTGGCGTACGAAACGACCGATTCGAGCAACGAAAGAAATATCCAGATTGTCTATATGCCCACGCGCGAGTATTTCTGGCTTGTGTCACCAGAGCAGGAAGGACTGGAGTTTTTGGGGCCAAAATTTTCGGCAGAATCACAGCATGGTTTGTCCTTTTTTGTCATGGCACAAGATGAACCCGCCATGATAGGAACGGTCAATTTGCGAACGCATCCCAAACTCAAACAAATTCTTGATGCCCTGCCACAAAACAACGCGGAGGGGCAGGTGATCCCCTTGTTTAATAATTGTACCGAGAACCTGGTCAATGTTGAGGAAGTGACTGAATTCAAGAATTAGAGGTCCCCTGCAGACACGAAAAATCATTGTTTTCATTTGAAATCAGCTATCAGTCCGATTATGTTCCCCAGTCATGAAAGCACTCGTCAAGAAGTATCCCCAAAAAGGTTTATGGCTCGAGGAAATTCCCACCCCGCAGATTGAAGCGAACGAGGTTCTCATCAAAATCAAACAAACAGCTATTTGTGGTACGGATGTGCACATCTACAATTGGGATGAGTGGTCGCAAAAACACGTGACAGTGCCCATGCAGGTAGGACACGAGTTTGTGGGCGAAATTGTGGAAATGGGCAAAGAGGTCAAGGAACATTTTATGGGTGAGCGAGTCTCTGGTGAAGGGCATCTGGTTTGTGGCCATTGCCGTAACTGCAAGGCCGGGCGACGCCATCTGTGTTGTCACACGCGAGGCGTGGGCGTGGATCACCCCGGGGCGTACGCGGAATATCTGGCTTTGCCGGCCAGCAATGTGTTTTCTGTTCCTGCTGACATCTCCGACAACGAGGCTTCCATTTTTGATCCTTTGGGCAACGCGGTGCACACGGCGCTGTCGTACGATCTGGTGGGTGAGGACATTCTCATCACAGGGGCTGGTCCTATTGGCATCATGGCGGGGGCCATTGCCAAACATGCGGGGGCGCGGCATGTGGTCATCACCGATATCAACCCTTATCGGTTGGAACTGGCCAAAAAAATGGGCATCAAGCACTGCGTCAATGTCAAAGAAAAATCCCTCAAGGATGAGGAATGCGCATTGGGCATGACAGAGGGTTTTGATGTGGGGTTTGAGATGTCGGGGTCACCCATGGCTTTGCAGGATATGCTTGAGGCCATGGCTAACGGCGGGAGAGTGGCTCTTTTGGGGATTTTGCCACCCGATACCAAAATCAGTTGGGATCATGTGATTTTCAAGGGGCTCAAGATCAAGGGCATTTATGGCAGGGAAATTTTTGAAACCTGGTACAAGATGTGCGCCATGATTCAGAGCGGGCTCAACATCCGTCCCATCTGTACCCATGAATATCCTGTCGAAAAATTCGAAGATGGTTTTAAGGTGATGTCATCGGGCAATTCGGGCAAAGTGATACTGAAATGGGCGTAAGGCGTAGAGCATTAGGCATAAGGCGTAGGGCGTAAGGCGTAGGGTTGGTCGCGACCAACCCCTACACTCAAAGGGGGGATAAATGGTTTATCAAACACCGCAGGTTTTTTTTAAGGGAGTGCTCAATAAGATCAAAAGCGATGGTTTGTATAAAGAGGAGCGCTACATTTGTTCTCCTCAGGATGGCAAGATCAAGGCCCGGTATCCTTTGGACGCGCCGGTCAAGGAGATCATCAATCTGTGTTCCAATAATTATCTGGGACTTTCCAGTCACCCGGAGGTGATCAAGGCGGCACACGCGGCCCTTGACGCGCGTGGTTATGGCATGTCGTCGGTGCGGTTCATCTGCGGCACGCAGGATATTCATCGAGAATTGGAACTTAAAATGAGTTCATTTTTGGGAACTCAGGACACCATTTTATTCGCGTCCTGTTTTGATGCCAACGCGGCGGTGTTCGAGGCCTTGCTCGGTAAGGACGATGCCATTATTTCTGATAAACTTGTGCATGCCTCATTGATCGATGGGATCAGACTTTGCAAGGCACAACGCTTCATTTATTCTCATTCCGACATGGATGAGCTCGAAAAAGTGCTCAAATCGATTAACGCGCTCAACAAAGTGATCGTGACGGATGGCGTTTTTTCGATGGATGGTGATTTGGCCAAGCTTGATGCCATCTGCGCATTGGCCGAAAAATACGAGGCGATGGTGCTGGTGGATGATTCTCACGCGACCGGCTTTATTGGCAAAACAGGACGTGGCACGCCAGAGCATTTTGGCGTGATGGATAAGGTCGACATCATCACGACCACGTTTGGCAAGGCTTTGGGCGGGGCGACTGGCGGGTGTGTGTCCGCGAAAAAAGAAGTGGTGGATATTTTAAGACAAAAGGGGCGACCCTATTTGTTCAGCAACGCCCTCATGCCGGCAGTGGTGCAGGCCACGATGAGGGTTTTGGAACTGTTGTCCGAATCCACGCAAAGACGTGACAAACTCGAACAACTCACCGCGTTCTGGCGCGATTCCTTGATTAAGGCTGGTTTCGACATCAAACCCGGGACCTCACCGATTGTGCCCATCATGTTGTACAACGCGCAACTCTCCCAAGACATCAGTCGTGATTTGTGGGCCGAGGGTCTGTACGCCGTGGGTTTCTTTTATCCCGTGGTTCCCAAGGGGCAGGCGCGTATCCGCACGCAGATGTCCGCCTCGCTCGAAAAGGCCGATCTGGAAAAAGCCCTCGAAGTGCTTATCCGTGTGGGGAAAAAATACGACATCCTCGGAAAATCCCGTTCTGATGTTGTGGCCCGGTATGGAGAGTAGGCCTTGCTGTTTGTCAGTGATGGATTTCTTCAAATAACCTGTCAAATTCACCCAGTGCGAAGCGATCAGTCATCCCGGCGACGTAGTCGCAGACGATGCGGGGCTGTGGTTCGTCTTGAGGATAAAATGCTATGAACTCACCAGGAATGAGTTTCGATTCTTTGATGAGGGAATTGAAGAGTCCTGCAATGACCACCTTGGCCCTCTTCTGCATGTTGAGCACCTTGGGGTGCGTGTAGAGGGAACGATACAGAAACTCCTTGAGTTCCGCGTTGTCCTGCCGACATGGCGCTGAAAAAGACACCAGTTCCTTGCCCCGCTTTCTCACATCATCTATCGATGCGATGCCAAGGTCATCAATATTTGCTGACGTGTTTTCGATCAGGTCTGTGACCAGATGATTGATGATGGCGTTGACGGTAAAGCGTCGTTGTTGTGTCAGTGTCAGGTTGGTGTGTTGTTGGCAGATGTGTTCGAAATGACTTTGCCAGAGCGAAACCTTTTCAAGCGCCCTCATCGTGAGCAGACCTGCCTTGAGGCCATCATCAATGTCGTGATTGTTGTAGGCGATCTCATCTGCAAAATTGGCGATCTGCGCTTCAATGCTGGGGTATCCTTCTTTAATAAAAGTGGTGTTGCCCGGAAGATCGTACTCAGTGGCGTGTTTGCAGATGCCCTCCAGAACTTCGTAAGTGAGGTTCAAACCCTGAAAATCAGGGTAAGGATTTTCCAACACAGTCACAATGCGAAACGATTGTCTGTTGTGTTCAAAACCGCCGTAGTCCTTCATCAACTCGTTCATGGCGTCCTGTCCCGAATGTCCGAAGGGCGTGTGACCCAGATCGTGTGCCAGCGCGATGGCATCCGCCAGATCCTCGTTGACACCCAAGGCGCGGGCGCAGGTGCGTGCGATCTGCGAAACCTCCATGGTGTGTGTGAGGCGTGTGCGGTAATAGTCGCCTTCGTGATTGATGAAGACCTGTGTTTTGTATTCGAGTCTTCTGAAGGCGCTGGAGTGGATGATGCGGTCACGGTCACGTTGAAAGGCTGTGCGGTAGGGGTGTTCGCTTTCGGTGTGCTGTCGCCCGAGAGTCCCGGCACTTTTGGCACTGTAAGGTGACAGAGAATTGTTTTCGATGTTTTCTAGTTCTGGTCGTGTGCGCATAAGCGTGGATCGTGGATCGTGGATCGTGGATCGAAAACAGCTCAAAGCTCAAAGCTCAAAGGGAGCCGAATGTCGAATAACCAACAAGGAACAAGGAATTTTGAAGTAAAAGTCTCTCATTTCGACATTCGAAATTCCTTGTTCGAAATTCGATATTCAAAAGTTCTTTTGCCCTTATCATATTAATCAGGCCTGCGGTCAAGCTTGCGGTGATGTTCGCTGTGGCAATGTGGTTGATATTTTGGGTTGGTATGGTAAGGATCGTCCAAAGGAGTCTGCCATGCACCCTCTCATCATCACCTGCGCCATCACGGGCGCCGAAACCAGAAAGTCCGATCAACCCAACCTGCCCATCACACCCAAGGAGCAGGCCAAGGCCGCCAAAGAGGCTGTCAAGGCTGGCGCCAGTGTGATTCATTTACATGTGCGTGAGGATGATGGCAAGCCAAGCCAGAGATTAGAGCGATTCGAAGAGGCGATTTCTGAGATCCGGACACTGGTGCCAGAGGTCATCATTCAAATATCCACTGGTGGCGCTGTGGGAGTCCCCATCGAAAAACGCGCCAAACCCTTGGAGTTAAAACCTGAGATGGCTTCGCTCAATATCGGGACCATGAACTTTGGTGATGATGTATTTTACAATCACCCGCTCGATGTGAGGGCACTTGCCAAAAAAATGGATGAGTTGGGAGTGATCCCTGAGCTTGAGATTTACGACGCGGGGATGATGGAAACGGCCATCACTTATCTCGAAAAGGGGATCATCAAGAGCCCGGCGCATTTGCAGTTTGTGCTCGGGGTTCGGGGCGGGATGAATGGTGACATAAAAAATCTGGTGGCCCTGAAAAATCTCATGGACCTGCACATGTCCAAAGAAACACACTGGGGGATTGCCGCTGTGGGTCGCTGGCAATTGCCGCTCACGGCTTATGCCATCGTTCTTGGTGGGCACGTGCGTGTGGGATTCGAAGACAACATCTACTATCGCAAAGGGGAATTGGCCACTTCGAACGCGCAGTTTGTGGAGCGTGTGGTCCGCTTGGCCAAGGAGCTCAATCGTCCCGTGGCTACCGTACAACAAGCGCGGGAATTATTATGTCGCTGAACGTGGTATTATCCAACCCCAACACCGACCTTGGCGCCTGTTGTTTATTTCATG
>AMFJ01019575.1_pt1 | contig 10739 bp, 8 predicted proteins | sample 427208 | NCBI WGS metagenome assembly AMFJ01 (sample SAMN02954298, study PRJNA114691) | groundwater metagenome | biome: aquatic; feature: subsurface aquifer; material: sediment; isolation source: subsurface aquifer sediment | place: USA: Rifle, CO | collected 2008-08
CGTATTTCTTTATTCAACATAAAACAGAAATGTTGTCATCCTGAGAGCGTTTTTTGCTCGAAGGATCTCTACATGCAGCACAGAAAATCCTACGCGCAGAATGACATACTCATGAACATAATTGAAATATCCGTTATTTTTTCGGATAAATTTTAACAGATAAAATCTGCGTACCTTTCATTTCTTCAACGATCGCAACAAAATCATCGAACTCAATACCCTCACCTACTTTTGGTAAACCGCCTAATTTATCAATGATCAAACCATATATTGTTGTAATTTCATCCTCAGTAAAAATGTCGATATCTAATGCACGTTCGACAGTATAAATAGAACAATTTCCTTTAACAATAATGCCTCCATCATCCGTTTCATCCCAGTCATCTTTCGTTTTATGAAATTCATCTTTAACACGACCAACTAAGATATGTAATAAATTATCAAAGGTAATAAAACCAATTGGTGCATCAACTCGACGATAGATAATAGCAAAATGTGTCACACCACTACGAAATTTGCGTAGCAATTCTAATGCTGGTAAATGCCAAGAAACTTTTAAAATTGGACGCATTAATTCAGTCAAAGAAGTAATTGTTTTATGTTGATATAAATGACTAAATAAATCTTTAACATGAATAATTCCAATAATATTACCATTCGCTTTATCTAAAATTGGATAACGAGTATAGCGGGTTTCTATTATTATTTTTAATAATTCATCAATCGGCTGATTAATATTTAATGAAATCATTTCATCAATTGGTCTCATCACATCTGTCACTTGCAAATCCGCAAAATCCAATGTGTGCTCAATCATTCTAATTTCATCTTTTGTCAATTCACCATGTAAATGACTTGAAGTTAATATTAATTTGATCTCATCAGTAGAATAATAACGCTCACCTTTAGGCATTTTATTCAGCTTAATCATTTTTAACAAAAAATTAGAGCAAGAATTCAATAACCAAATGGCAGGAAACATTAGCCAGTAAAATCCGTATAGCGGTATTGCTGTCCAGATTGAAACTTTCTCTGCTTGGCGAATAGCCAACGATTTTGGCATCAATTCACCAACAACAATATGAAGAAATGACAAAAATGTGAATGCAACAAAAAAAGCGAGAAATTCGATTGTTTGTGGAGATAATATTCCCAGCAACTGAAATAATGGCGCTAATAATCTTGCAAAAACAGGTTCACCTATCCAGCCTAATCCTAATGAGGCCAAGGTAATTCCTAGTTGGCAGGCAGATAAATAGGAATCGAGGTGATGATGAATGTAAACGAGAATTTTTCCGCGGAGCCCGTATGTTGCCTCGATGATATCAATTTGTGTATGACGCATTCGCACCATACCAAATTCTGCCGCAACAAAAAAAGCGTTTAGAAGCACCAAGCCCAGTGCAACGGTAATCCACAATAGATTAAAGATATTAGCTTCCTGCATGATCTAATCCTTCTGACTGGATTAAATCATACCTAATTTACATTCATAACGCATGTATTTTATTGTTTAAGTGTAAATGATATGTGTAAGCTTTTATTTTTCTTGCTTGGGTTAGCTTTCTTAAAAAAGCTTATGAAAGATTGATTTTTTTCACTTATTTTTTCTACATTTTTTTTATTCATTTTTTCCCATCGCTCAAATTGTTGAACTTGCGATGTTAATATCAAAACAATGTTATTAAGTTCGTTGATAGATAAATATCTGGAACCCAAACTAGCATATAATTCATTTGCTCTTTGTAATATTTGATTATTTTCAGTTTCGTAGTTTTTTAAGAATTCTAGGTTACCTATCATCAGATTTATTTCATTAATCCGTTGTGCACGTAATTCATTAATCATTTTTTCAGCAGAAATTTTTGTATTATTATTATATTTATCAAATTCACTACTATCGAACACATCAGAATTTAAATTAATATGAAGCTGAAATTCATTCTTACCTGGTGTATGCAAATTAGGATTCATCAAATCGTTTACATTGAGTGATGTGAATACATAAGGATTCGTTTGTATATCTGAAAGCACATGCTTTTTGAAATATGATTGCGCATTAGCTAAACTCTCAGCATCCGAATTTATTGCCCTAAAAATAAAATTCCCCCACCAAATCCAAAATTCTTTGGCTTTTTCTTCAGTAATTTGTTCATTTGGGAAACTTTTCGCTGCCTGATTATATAACGCGCAAAATACTTTGCTTTTTTCCAGATATTGAATATTAATTAACATAAGAACACGCCGATGTGTTTATTTTATATATAAATGATTGCATTATGATCAATAAATGTCAATCTAATACTAGCTAAATTATTTTTTTAATTAAATCATGTAACTTGCGATTTTTTGCTAGCCCCTTACTAAGTAACATATCTAACATAGCCGGTAAATTTTTCTTTGAATAATCACGAATAATTTTTTTCATGGTTGGTAATAACCAATCATTATGCCGAGAATGAAAGATGGTTTCTTTATAATTTTTTGCATAAATATCTAATAGGTAACTCGCTATTTTTATCTCGCCCATTGAAATTGCAAGCATCATAGGACAAAAATCATCGCGAGCAAGAATATTCAAAGCATCCAACGCATGTTCCTCAGATTTTTTATGTGTAAAAAATAATTTTAACAAATGTAAATTCTTTTGCTTTGCACACCAGTGCAAAATGGTATAACCATCTTCTTTATCTTGTGTCATTAAATGAATATCAGCATCAATTAATTGTTTAACAATTTTATCTTTTATGGCTTGACTAGACTGACTATTAATCGCATAAAATAAAGCTGTGTAGCCATTATGTGTATTTTGTTGATCAACATTCGCATGATATTTTTTAAGTAAATTTTTTACTACCTTTATCTTTCCCATGTAAGCTGCCAGCATTAATATTGTAACGCCTTGTTGATACTTGTCTGGTAAAATTTTTCCGTGCTTATTCGCAGCTAAAATTGGCAATTCGCATGAAACATCATGATTTTTTTTAGTTAATCGATTAAGCATGGAAACAAAGTTTTTAGGTCCATATAATTTACGTGCATTCGGGATTAATTCACGACAGACGTTGAGAAGCGCACCTTTAATTGGCACATAATCATATAACTTAAATATTTCTGATGATTTCAATGAATTATTCGATGGATTCAAAAAGATTTGATGTTTTTTATCAAATTCATATTCTGGACCATAATCAATTAATAATTGCTCTCCTGCTTTTACATTTTTGACTAAAGCATATTCAATATAAGGTAAACGTTTATTGCTTATCATCGCCGTTTTTTGGTTAGCAATTACATTAAAATTTCCTTTTGAATGATTAACAAATCTCGTCCAGTTTCCATATTTTTTTGCATCAATTTCTCGATGCGAAAGTGTAAATATATAAGGACTTAGATGAGAACTCTCATGAGATAATTCACCCCAATAAATACCTAATTTTTTTTCTTTTCGACCTTTACTTAATTTTATATCTTCTGTTGCTAATACACCAAAACCATGATTTCCAAGGATAGCAATTTGAGCTACCTTTAATGGAGGATTTCGATATTTTTCAAGAAATTGTTTGAATTTAGACTGTTTAAAAACGTTATTCAGCCGTTTACCTTCTTTACCGAGATATTGATCGGTATAGGTAAAGTTTGCTTGTTTTTGAAGCAGCCTCATATCGTTTTGATTATTAATATCAAACTCAACTGCTGTCTTTTGATAGAATTTTTTCATGCACCACTCTTTATTTGTATGTATTTATAAGTATATTTTAGATTTGCATTTTAGTGGCAAAATGCCTATATGTAAAATATAAACTGATTGCGTTATTAATCAAAGTTATGATAACTTCCTGCAAGCATTATCAGAAACGTACATCAAGGAAGAAGTACTATGCAGTCAATCAATCAAGTTATTGATGTTGATCCACTTATCGAGAATGCTTCAACTATCCCATCATCTTTTTATACATCACAACATTGGTATGACATCACAAAAGAAAAAGTCTTCACAAAAACTTGGCAATTTTGTTTAAGTAATGAAGATTTACGTTTGCCAGGACAAATCGTTCCATTTACTTTATTGCCCGGTTTGCTTGATGAACCTATTTTATTTATCCGCGATATGGATGATTCTTTACATTGCATTAGCAATGTTTGTACACACCGAGGAAATTTATTAGTAGATGGTCCTTGCAATGCACAGCAACTAAGATGTCGCTATCACGGAAGAAGATTTAAGTTGTGCGGTGATTTTATTCACATGCCTGAATTTGAAAAAGCTAATGATTTCCCCTCTCATAATGATAATCTCCCTAAAGTTCCTTTTGCACCTTTAGGTAAATTTCTTTTTGCTGCTATTTCACCTACTGCATCATTTGAAGAGACATTTAATGACATTAACAAACGTCTTGCTTGGCTACCATTCAATGAAATGCGTTTTGATCCAAATCGATCGCGTGATTATCTTGTTAAATCACATTGGGCTTTGTATTGTGAAAATTATCTTGAAGGATTACACATTCCTTTCGTACACAAATCATTAAGAAGTGTGCTTGATTTTCAAGCTTACTCAACAGAAATTTATCGCTATTCAAATTTGCAACTTGCTTTAGCAAATAGTGGTGAAGATAGCTTTGATTTACCAAGGCACTCTCAAGACTATGGTAAATCTGTTGCAGCTTATTATTATTGGATTTTTCCAAATACCATGCTTAACTTTTATCCGTGGGGTTGCTCTGTCAACGTCGTGAAACCACTTGGACATGAATTATCTAAAGTATCTTTTCTTACTTACGTACTTGACGAAAGTAAAATTGGCAGAGGCGCTGGTGGCGAACTCGATAAAGTCGAACGAGAAGATGAATCAGTTGTTGAATCTGTGCAAAAAGGAATTCGTTCTAGATTTTATCACGCAGGCAGGTACTCACCGACAATGGAACAAGGTACACATCATTTTCATCAATTACTTTGCGAGTTTCTGAATGCATAGTTAGCTTTAGCAATTTTCTGCATAAAGGGATTTTATAAATGTCAGAAGAGTCGCAAACTCATACACTGCATCGCAAGCTCAGTCCACGCATGTTGAGCATGATTACCATCGGTGGATCTATTGGCACAGGAATATTTTTAGCAAGCGGTAATGCCATTTATCTTGCAGGTCCTGGCGGCACGATTCTTGCATATTGTATCACTGGTATCATTGCTTATTTTCTGATGACAAGCCTTGGAGAAATGGCAGCGTTTATGCCAAATTCAGGCGCGTTTTATACTTATGCCGCTAAATTTGTTGATCCCGCTTTAGGTTATGCGCTTGCATGGAATTATTGGTACAGCTGGGCAATCGCAATCGCATCAGAAATTTCTGCCGCTTCTTTAGTCATGCACTTTTGGCTTCCAAATAGCTCATCTTTTTTTTGGTGCGCTGCATTTTTATTTATTATTGTTGGATTCAATGCTATTTCTGCAAAAGCATTTGGTGAAGCTGAATATTGGTTTTCATTTATTAAAATTACTGTCATCATTTTATTTATTCTTGCTGGCACTGCCATTATTTTTGGTGCAACACCTTATAAATCTGTTGGATTTAAAAATTGGACGATTGGTGATGCACCTTTTCATGGTGGTTGGTTAGCTATCTTGAGTGCTTTTATGATTGCAGGATTTTCATTTCAAGGCACGGAACTCATTGGAATTGCCGCAGGAGAAAGTAAAAATCCAAGCAAAGATGTTCCAAAAGCAGTGAAGCAAGTTTTTTGGCGAATTTTATTATTTTTTATTATATCTATTATCATTATTAGTTTTTTAATTCCATATACATCAGCACAGCTCATTGAAAACAATATCATCATAAGCCCCTTCACCCTTGTTTTTAAGCAATATGGAATTAGCTTTGCTGCAACACTGATTAATGCTGTTATTCTCATTGCTATTTTGTCTGCAGGAAATTCAGGTATGTATGCAGCTTCGCGTATGCTTTGGTATTTAGCTAAACAAGGTCATGTACCAAAATTTTTTTTAAAAATAAATAAACGTGGCGTGCCAATGCCTGCTTTAATTGCTACAACATTAGTTGCGATGTTAGCATTTTTATCTTCGTTATTTGGTAATCGAATTGTGTATTTTTGGTTATTAAATGCTGCCAGTCTTTCAGGTTTTATTGCTTGGCTTGGAATCGCAATTAGTCATTATCGCTTTCGCAAAGCTTATATACACCAAGGAAATGATTTAAAAAACCTTCCTTTTGTTGCAAGGGGATATCCTTACGGTACGATATGTATTTTTGCATTTTGTTTGCTAATTATTTTAGGACAAAATTATAAAATATTTACTGGCGATCACATCAATTGGTACAGTTTGTTGATTTCATATATTGGTTTACCCACATTTTTGTTTTTGTGGTTTGGATATAAATATATTCATAAAACTAAAGTAGTGAATTTAGATGAGTGTCGATTTGAAAATTAGTATCCTTTCACGCAATGGCGTCAACTTAAGTTTTTTGTCCTGAAGCATGCTTAATGGCGACTTAAGAGAAAGATTCTAAGCTTCATTTTCGTTTTTCGTGCTATCCTGAGGCCGAAGGATCTGCTAATAAACGCCATGATATTTTGATAGTGATCCGCGAGTGTTCGCGCTTCAGGATAACACCAGTCCGTGAATGGTAAAATAATTCTTAAGTTGACGCCATTGTCCGTTCACGAGGATATGACTAAAAATGAAAATTTGTCATTGCGACGCCGAGTGTAATGAGGCGGAAGCAATCCAGAACGTTTATAAAATTGTCCTTTGTACATGACAAAAATTAAAGTGAATAAATTCATCCTGATGTTGTCATCCTGAGCGCAGAAGACATAATGCACTCTGCCGTCTACCCCTTTTCAATTTTTGTCGCGCACAAAGAAAATTGTCATAAAATTTCAGATTGCTTCGTCGCTGCGCTCCTCGCAATGACGATGAGTTGTCTTTAAGATACCCCGTGAACGTTTGCAATTTTAATGTTCTGTTTGAGAAAAAGCACAGGAATGCTTATTGTATTTCGAGTATCACTTGCTCATTACTAGATCTTTAATGCGAGCACACCATATCATGCGCACAACAAGTTGGTGATTTAATCATACCGCATTTATTAGGACATTTAGCTACTGTTACTTCAGTACCAGATTGTGTTTTAACACTTCCTTCGACTAACTCGGCATTACATTTTGTGCAAGTTAATCCTTTCACGCCCATACCACATTTATTGCAATGATATTCCATATCACTCTCCATTAGTTAAATTCAAAATATTTTAACATTTATTCAACTGTTTGTTAATAACAAATTTTAATAAATTTTTATAAAAATAATCACGAATAGTTGATGGTTTTAGCAATTGCATTCTTATTAAGTATTTTTCAAATTTTTTATCATTAAAAAAATATATCATTGAGATACATGCAATTATTGTTAATTTAATTTTGCTTAAATTTTTTAAAAATAATAATGCTTGCTTAATCATTAATTCTTCTTCCGTCAAATCAGTACCAAATGGATAAGGTTTACCATAACCATTTCTTTGCAGCTCGTGAATAATTGGATTGAGTGCTTCTGGATAATTATTTTGAAACTGTCGAGGAATTTCATAATCTGTTGCAAGTTTTCCATATTTTTTAGCTTTTTTTAATAAATCATTTTGAAAACGTGAATCTGTTATATTTAAAATGGCCTGAATTATTTCAGCATCGGTTTTGCTTCGACAATCAGCAATACCATATTCTGTCACAATAATATCTCGCAAATGGCGTGGGAGAGTTAAATTGGGATAATCCCATAAAACATTAGAATAAGTTTTATTTTGATGAGTTCGCGTACTATGACAATTAATAACAAATCTCGCCAGAGAAAGTTGTTGCGCCATATTAGCAAAGTCAAATTGACCGCCAACTCCGCTCACCTCTTGCCAATTTTTCAAACCATCAGAGATAATGGAACCAGTCAAGGTCACCATCATAGTCGTATTAATAAATCGGCTATTTTGGCGTTGAAGTGTTAATAATTCATCTGACCACAGAAGTGAATTTGTTCTTGCTATAGATGTCATATCAATTCGTTGTAATTCTTCCAAAGATAAGCCACGTAAATATTGATAAAAATTGTTGCTCCCCAGAAAAAAACCAGCATGAATAATTTTTCCGGATTTTAATACGCTACCCATGCATTTTTTTATCAAGGTATTTTTTGAATCAACTGATGTTAAATTAGCTGAGAATTCTTCGCCTGTTGGTAATATAATAAAGCCATTTGCAAAATTAATATCAGACTGAAATATGCCGAATTTTTGCAAAAAACCAACATCATCAACAGTTAATTGATGATTAATTAATTTATTTTCTAATAAAATATCTAAAATTTCTGGTGTGATATTTTCAGTTATTTTTTTCTCATTTAATAATTTCTGAAGGCCGATATGATCATATACACGTTTTTTTAGAATATTTTCATTAATTAAATTCATATATCCTTCGCTTAACATTTCAGTTGAAGCGTACAAACCCTCAGTAAATAGCTCTAATGAGCCAATTTCATTTATCACGTTAAATTTTTTGGTGGCAGATAACTCTTTAAGAATGCTTTGATAAAGAATATTATTTTTTTGTCTGATGATAATTGCATCTGTAACTGCATCGCCTAATTTACCAATCCCGATCTGTAAGCAACTGCCATCTTTTATTAATGAGCTACTATATAATCCTATTAGATGATCTTGCATTGAAAGTTCAGGTCTTGGAATAGAAAAAAGTGAACGATACCGTTTGGTATCAATTACATCCGTAAATATATTTGCCTCAACTAGTGCGTCATTAACCATTAACGGTAAATTCAAATTAATTTCAGCAACAATTGCAATCGGCTTTTCTTGCTTCACCAGTTCTTTTACTGTTTCTTGAAATAAGTCTGTATTGCAGCTCAAGCTATAATGATTTGGAAATAATTTTGAATAAGTAACTTGCTGTGCAATAACATTTATTGAGTAATTCAATGTATCTCGAACAACATTAGTATAATTACTATTAACATAATTTTGCTGTACTGATTTGTTTTTTAAAAATTTTCCTGGTGATAAATAAAATTCAATCACATGTACATTGTCAGGCAATTGATCTAACACTCTTGCTTTTTCATATAATGGGTCTTCATAATTACCTAATATTCTATTAAGTAATGGTTCAAGAAATTTTTTCTCTAGTTGATTATGAATAATTGGTCGTGCCAGTGTTAATCCTGTTAAAATTGTCAAACTTATTTCTTTATCATCTAATGCTAATCGATAAAATGCGTTTAATAAACCAATTGGCTTGCCAATGCCAATAGGCACACCTAATACGATTTTTTTTCCTACATGAGCAATGATTTTTTTAGCTGCTATTTCATAATCATTAAAATAGGTTGGCATTCAAACTTTCCTGTTATTAACTGCCTGAGATTATTTTAACATAAAGATATTTAAAGGATCATTATGACTAATACACTTGTGATAGTTATGGATTTTATGATAACGAATAAAAATGAAAGGAGCAAAAAAATAAGGATCTCAGTGGCATTAAGAGATCCTTCGCTTTGCTCAAGATGACAGAAAAATACTAAATTGCGCACATGCGGTTAAGCATATGGCTATTAATATTAATATAATAAAATTTTTTTCATGTTTTATCTCTTCTAATGATTTACGATTTCATTTTTTGTAACATTTGCTTTCCTTGTTCAGCATTCAATGGTTCAATTTGAAAAGCGGTTAATGTTGGAACGAGTTAATATAATTTATTGAAATAAAATAATAAATTGATAATAATTATAAATTCTAACAACACTTGAGAAATTTCATAAGGACAATCAATGTGAAAAAGGATTTAGTAAGAAGTTTATTTTTTCTATTCGTGTTGTTAATCATACATAATAATGTAATTGCCGGTGAAAAAGTATGTACTTCATGTGATCGTGTGCCACCACGTTTTGCTGCTCGATCAGCTAACGATATTCATCAAAACATGATTCATATTCCCGCAGGAACATTTATGATGGGTGCTGATAACAATCAAGCGCGTCCAGATGAATATCCCAAACATGAAGTGAGTATTTCATCATTTTGGTTGGACAGTACACAAGTGACTAATGCAGCATTCAGACAATTTGTTGAAGCAACTCAATATCAAACAACAGCAGAAAAGAAACCAGATTGGGATCTATTAAAACAACAACTCCCTCCTGACACACCTAAACCAGATGAAAAAATGTTAGTACCTGCCTCATTAGTTTTTACACCACCTAATCATCCTGTTCCATTAAATGATATTAACCAATGGTGGTCATGGGTACCTGGCGCCAATTGGCGACATCCTCGTGGTTCAAAAAGCGATTTAACAGGCTTAAATCAACATCCAGTCGTACATGTTTCATGGGATGATGCTAACGCTTATTGCAAATGGGCTGGCAAACGTTTACCAACAGAAACTGAATGGGAATGGGCTGCTCGTGGTGGATTAAAAAATAATATTTATCCTTGGGGCAATGAACCAATTGATACAGGCAAAGTGAAAGCTAATACTTGGCAAGGTCAGTTCCCAAATAAAAATACATTACGCGATAAATATTATTACACTTCACCGGTTAAATCATTTCCAGCAAATGGCTACAAGCTTTATGACATGGCAGGCAATGTATGGGAGTGGGTTTCAGATTGGTATCGCACAGATTATTATGCCAGCATAAAAAAT
>AMFJ01035690.1_pt1 | contig 10738 bp, 10 predicted proteins | sample 427208 | NCBI WGS metagenome assembly AMFJ01 (sample SAMN02954298, study PRJNA114691) | groundwater metagenome | biome: aquatic; feature: subsurface aquifer; material: sediment; isolation source: subsurface aquifer sediment | place: USA: Rifle, CO | collected 2008-08
TAACGCCGTTAATTATATCTCGCGTGCAAAACTTAATAGCTTGTGTTCGAAACATTACGGCAGAAATCTGGGCAAAGTCATCTTTCAAGGTAAAATAAGCATGGCCGGACGAAGTCATCTTGAAATTGGAAATTTCACCCTCAATCCACACGGAAGGAAATTGAGATTCCAGCGTCTGCTTGATTAATTTGGTAATTTCTTTTACAGAGAAAGGTTTTTCATTTGAAAAATCTTCTTCATATAAATAACTTTTCATATAAAAACTCACCTGATAGATTAAAAATATTTAATTATTAATAAAAGCAGATTATAACTATAGCTTATAAAGGTACAACAAAAATTTTAACAAATACTTTTAACCTTCAATATAAATTAATCAATGAAAATAACACTCATTAAACCAAACATGGGACAAATGTTAAATGGTCCTTATATAGATGAAGGGCGGATGGAGCCCCTCCAACTTGGACTTTTGGCAGCCATGTGTCCGCCATCAGTTGAGGTAAATCTCATTGATGACAGATGTGAAGAAATAATTTATAAAAAAAACACAGATTTGGTAGCCATCACTGTTGAATCTTTTACCGCTAGACGGGCCTATGAAATAAGTGACAGATATCGTTTGTTGGGGGTCCCTGTTATTTTAGGTGGAGTTCATATCTCTCTAATGCCAGATGAAGCCTTGTTACATGCTGATTCTATTTTAATAGGAGATGCTGAATCAGTATGGGATGAATTACTTAACGATGCTGCTTCAGGAAAGCTAAAAAAAATTTATTATGAAAATAAGACCTCGATTCCCCAATCCGGTATTTTTCCTAAAAGAGAACTTTTTCAAGGAAAAAAATATCTTCCTATTACACTTACGCAATTTAGCAGAGGTTGCATTCATGCATGTAATTTTTGTGCTGTTAATGCAGTTTTTAAACAAAAACATTATGTAAGACCAGTACGCGAAGTTATTAAAGAAATAGAATTACAAGCAAATAATATTGTTTTTTTCGTTGATGATAATATTGTTGCCAATCCTTCAGCCGCAAAAATATTATTTCGGGAATTAATTCCATTACATATCAAATGGGTGAGTCAGGGAAGTATTGATATGGTTTACGATTCAGAATTAATGGATCTTATGTGCGAAAGCGGATGTCTTGGTAATGTTATTGGTTTTGAATCTATTAATCCGCAAACTCTCTCTCTAATGGGAAAGCAATCAAACTTACATGATTTTGATAGTTACGAAAAAGCAATGGAAATAATCAAATCATACGGATTACAAACATGGGCGGCTTTCATTTTAGGCAATGATGAAGATACCAGAGAAAGTCTTTATAACACGCTTCAATTTGCGCTACATCATAAATTTACTTTTGCTGCATTTAATGTACTTATGCCTTATCCAAAAACATTTTTATATAATAAATTAAAAAATCAAAATAGACTGCTATATGACGGCAAGTGGTGGCTTCATCCGGATTATCGTTTTAACTATGCTGCTTTTAAACCTGTCCATATGTCTGCGGATGAATTAACTGAAATTTCATTGGATCTACGAAAAAAATGGAATAGTATGAGATCTGTTTTAAATCGTTTTTTTGATATTAAAACTAATATGAGGTCTTTAAATAATATGGCGATTTATTGGACATACAATCCAATTTTCAGAAGAGAAACTTTTAAAAAACAAGGTATGCGGCTGGGAATGGAATCCCTAAAATAAAAATCAATAATGGAGAATAACTTATGGAACAACATATTGCCGTAGTTACAGGAGTATCAAAAGGTATTGGAGAAGCCATAGGAAATAAGTTTGAAAATGAATCAATTAAAGTTATTGGTTTTTCAAGAACTCCTCCTAAGGGTAAATGTACATATTGGATTCAGGGTGATATAACTGTAAAAGAGGATAGAGAGCGTTTTAAAAATGAAGTATTAAAGAAGTTTGGTCGGATTGATGTTCTGGTAAATAATGCCGGGATGGGACTCATTGATACTTGGGAGGAAACCAAATTGGATGATTTAAGAAAAATTTTTGAATTAAATTTTTTCTCTTTGGTTGATATTACAAAAAGTTTTATTCCTGAATTAAAAAAATCCAAAGGAACAATTATTAATGTTTCATCGTTTCTTGGTAAGTCCTCTATAGCCTGCATGGGAGGTTACTGTGCAACAAAATTTGCAGTAAATGCTTTTTCCGATTCACTTAGAATGGAACTGAAACCATATGGAGTACATGTACTTAATTTAATTGTGGGCTTAACAGATACTTCTTTCAAAACAAACTGTCTTGGTTCAAGAAAAATGCCTGTTTTTCCGAGTATTGGAAATCCAAATACATTGGCCAATAAAGTGTATCAAGCATTTCTTAAAAGAAAAAAAGAAATATTTTATCCCGGATGGTATTATTATATGTTAGCTTTTATAAGATTATTTCCCGGTTTAAATGAAGATATGAATATTAAACAATGGAATTTAAAATGATTCCCATATTCAGATATTACACTGAACTAAAAAAACATCTTCCTTACGTCCAATTAGGTAATTTTCCAACCAGTATAGAAAAACTTGATAAAATCGGTAATGAATTTGGTTTGAAAAATCTTTACATAAAGCGAGATGATTTAAGCGGTGAAAGTTATGGTGGAAATAAGGTCAGAAAATTAGAGTTTCTTTTTGGTAAGGTTTTGCAAACTAAATCAAAACATGTGATTACATTAGGTTTTGCCGGTTCCAATCATGCATTGGCATCAGCCATATATGCAAAGAAACTGGGATTGAAATGCAGTGCGATGTTGATGCCTCAGAATAACGCTTATTATGTTCGCCGCAATCTGCTCGCCGGTCATTATTATGAATCTAAGCTTCATTATTATAAAAATTTTTTTTCCTTAACATTAGCTATTTTAAAAAAATCTTTTAAAACCAGAATACAGCAAGGATATTTTTCAGAGTTTATTCCTGCAGGTGGTTCTTGTCCGCTAGGTGTTATCGGTTATGTGAACGCGGCATTTGAATTAAAGGAACAAATTCTTTCCGGAATTATGCCGGAACCTGATTATATCTATGTACCTTTAGGTTCTACAGGCACTTCAACAGGATTGGCTCTTGGACTAAAAGCAGCGGGGCTTAAAACCGAAGTAGTGGCAGTAAGGGTAATTGAAAATTATATATCTCCTTTTAAAGGAGTTGTTCGTTTACTGGAACAAACAAATTTGTTTTTGAGAAAAAATGATCCAGGTTTTCCAGAAATAAAATTTAAAGATGTTTTATTTTCTATAAAAGAAGATGACCTTGGGTCGGGTTATGCCCATTTTACTGAAAATGGAATAAAAGCCGCAGATATCATGAAAAAAAATTACGGAATTATTTTAAACGGAGCTTATTCTGCCAAAGCTTTTGCAAGTCTTTTGAGTGATGCAGAAAAAAACAATTTAAATGATAAAGTTGTTTTATTCTGGAATACATATAATTCAAGAGATCTTTCTGAGATTACATCCTTAGTTAATTATCTGGAACTTCCAAAAGAATTTCACAGATATTTTGAAGAAGATGTTCAATCATTAGATACAGGATTGGACTGTTAGGGCGCGTCAGAAAACAACCTTGTCATTTGTCGTATTTTCCTACGCGCCCTTATGGCATTGCATAAAATAAAATGTAATTTATTTTTTGACAAGGCCTTAAACATTATATTCCAGGCCTGCTTTAGTTATTCGATATTGATAATATCTAAAATTCAGATATGACATAAATACCAAAGGTTTTATCCAGATTGGTTTGGTAAATAATCGCCCTGATAATGCTTTCCATGAATACGAGTTCTTTCGAACAAGATCTGTACCGATTTCGAGTTCTTTAACAGACATTTGCATAGGTTTAAAAACCACGTTCTGTCCATTGTATAGAGACCAGTTACGTGTAATTATTCTATTATCTTTCACCATTTTTTCAAAAACAGGTGTGCCGGGGAATGGGGTATAAATGCTTATTTGCGGGAGATCAAATTTAGCATTTATAATATATTCAGACGCTTCTTCAAAAACTGATTTATCGTCTGTGTCAAATCCAAAAACAAAACATGCTTGCACCGATATTCCATGTTCATGGAGCAAGTCTACAACATTAGAATAAGTTTTTCCGATATTTTTTATTTTTCCTGATGAAATAAGCGCTGATTGTCTTAGAGATTCGAATCCCATAAGAAGACCTTTGCACCCGCTTTTGGCAGCTAAAGAAAGAAGTTCCGGATCATCTGCAATATCTAAAGAGGCACATCCCACCCACCATTTTTTCAATTTGGAAAGTTCCGACAAAAACTCTTTAGTATGTTCTCTGTTACCTATAAGATTGGGATCAAGGAAAAAAATTATTTTGCTTTTCATGTTTTTAATTTCATGAATAACATCTTCAATTTTTCGGCATATATACGAATGATGAAATTGATGACTTATGCAAAAATCACACTTATTGGAACAACCTCTGCTCATTTCAACCGTACAAGAGCCCATGTAATCTTTACTATGTATTTTTGATCGGTCTGGAGATATTATTAATGATGCATCAAAAGGTTCTTTATCCTCATATACTTTTTGTAATTTTCGGGCTTTAAAGTCATAAAGCAATTGAGGCCATGTTCTCTCTGCGTAACCTTTAACTACTGTATCTGCATGCATAAGACTTTCGTTGGTTTGAAGTGTAGGATGTATTCCTCCTAATATAACAGGAATTCCTTTTTTTCGAAAATGATCGGCAATTTCATATGCGCGCCCTGCAGTACCTGTAATTGCTGTGATTCCAACCAAATCAGCCTTAATATTAAAATCAAGATCTTCTATCATCTCGTCAACAATTTGTGTTTCAAATTTCAAATCGAAAGGTATAAGGGCTTTAAGTGTAGGCATTGTCAAAGGGGCATATCTTAAATTTCTGCCATAAATACCTGTGGAATGTCTTTGAAGATAATTTTGCGGATGTATTAATAAGATTTTCATTTTATTTACCAGATTACTTTAATTCGAATTTACCGTTATGAGCTGTAAATATACACTCGATGTTTTTAAAAGTATTAATCTTATTTATTGAATTTTTAAGCACTTGTCTGTTCTTATTAAAGATAGAAAGAAAAGGAAGAATTTTATTGTCTTTAATACGCAAGGTATCTCCGGTGAATAAAAATTTATCATCAATAAGATAACAAACAGAATTGCTTGTGTGTCCGGGAGTTTCTAAAACTTTTACAGATAGATTCTCAAATTCAACAACATCTCCATCCTTTACTTTTATTAAAGTCTGTGTGTGTTTTAATTTGTTTTCGAACTTTTCATTTGTCTCATTTACTCCAATATAAACTTTTGCATTTTTATATTGATTTACACACCTGCAATGATCCCAATGGAAATGTGTAATAAAAACTGCGTTTACATCGTGAATATCAAGACTAAGTTGATTAAAACTTCGCATTACATGAAACGGTCGCCATCCTGTATCAATACAAACAAGGTTGTTTGAAGTTTTAATTATATAAAAATTAACAAACCAGTCTTTAATAACCATTATTTGGTTATCAACTTTTCCGGTATCAAGCAAGCCTTGAAAAAATAAATTCTTTATCATTCTGAATCAGCATCAATAATTATTTTGTTAAATTTCAAATTATTACGATAACAGCAAATGTAGTATCCTGACAAACCAATCAAAGAACCTGCAACTATATCAATAAAAATATGTTGTTTGGTTAAAAGTGTAGATATCATAATTCCAAATATCCAAAACCAAATCAGCCATAGATATTTTTTGCAGCCGGTATATTTTCTAAATAATGAACTGCAACAGGCCCCGTGAAATATGGCTAATGCGGCATGAAGAGACGGAAAGGCATTTAATTGATTGTCCATTTTTATTAAAATGAAATAAAGAAAATTACTGTCATATATATTGGATGGACGGAATATAGATGTAGGATATAAAAAAAATATTAAAAAACACATTCCGCTGATTAAAAATATACCCAAGGTGTAATTTTTAAGCTCATCTTTTGATGTCATCAACCAGGGTGCGATAGGCATAAGTAATAAAATCGATTCATATAAATAAACTGAATTGGGGATAAATGGAATTATATTATCTACAAAAGAGGTATTCATCATTTTCACAGAAAATATTGGATTATGCTGGATAAATGAATACATGAAACAAACATAGAACGTCAAAATAAACCCAAGCATTATTTTTAATTTAAGGTTTGATTTGATATGTGAAATGACATCTATTGATTTTTCCATAACATTTATTAATTCTTCATTCCTAAAGTTAAACCCTGTCTGAGACTCACATCTTTTTTTGCATAAATATTTTGTGCAAAATATAAAAAGGATTTGAATAAAGAATTACAATTGCTCTTTGAAATTCTTTTAAAAAGCGATGATAAAGAATAAAATTTCTTGCGATATTCAAAACAAAGCAAAGCTAATTTTTCTGCACTCATTTGTTTAGGTTTGAAGGCAACATCACCGAATTTATATTGATCATTCAACCACCAGGGATCATTCATAAGCCTGTTTTCTAATTTTAAACGTTCATACAACCTGGTTCCCGGAAATGGCACAAGATGATTAAATGCAGTAAAAAAGAATTTATTTTTAATGGCAAAATCCAGAGTTTTCTTAAATAAATCCTCTGTATCAGAATCATAACCAAATACAAACGTAGCATATATTGCAATATTGAATTTATAAAAATTATTAATTGCATTTTCATAATCGATTAAAGTTTCAGGATTCATGGTTTTGTTCATTTTAGCCAAATGCATCGGTTCAAGAGTTTCAAATCCGATAAGAACTCCAATACAACCACTTTTATGCATAATATTTAAAAGTTCTGAATTGTTTGATATATTTATACTGACTTGTCCCATCCATCTTATTTTTAAAGGAATCAGAGCTTCAAAAAATTGCTTTGCACGGTTTAAATCAACACAAAGATTATCATCCACAAAAAATATATTTTTGTTATCCAGTGATTTTATTTCCTCAATAACTTCTTCAACGGGTCGAGCAGAATAAGTAGATTTATAAAATCCGGCAATCGAGCAAAATTCGCAGTCGAAAAAACAACCGCGTCCGGTTTCAACAAGAGAAATTTTTTGATATTTTTTATCTTTGTATATTAAACGGTCTGGTCTTAATCCTTTAAGTTGTGGACGTTCTTTTGATTCATACCTTGGTTTTAATTTGTTTGAACTAAAATCTTTTAAAACTTCATTCCATGTTCCTTCAGCTTCGCCTATCATTACAGAATCAGCATTTTGCAACACTTCTTCAGACATAAGAGTTGCATGAAATCCGCCGAAAATAACCGGTACATTTTTTCGGCGATAATGATCCGCAATTTGATAAGCCCGCTTGGCAGTATATGTTTCCGCATTAATAGCCACCAAATCAGTTGGCGCATCAAATGGAATCTTTTCAATTCGGTCATCATAAAATTTTTTTTCTATTCCATAAGGAGTAAAAGCTGAAAGCATTGATATACACAATGGTTCCATTAGCCATGAATTTGGATAAGCATAATTTATTTTTCTGCCAATACTCGGTAAAATAAATGTTATTCTCATCCGGTTACATCCACTAAATCACAAATACATACAGGTACAAGATGATCTTTTTTTGCAACGGCATCCGGACATTCTTTGCAATGAATAACGCGGCCATCAGGAAGCACTTCTGCAAGATTTTGAATAAGCAGTTTTTTAATTCTGATAGTTGGATTATCTTTAAATGACTTTAAAAGAAATTTAAAATTATTAAAAAAATTTCCTCCCATTAAGGCATTAAAAAATAATTGTAGCCTGAACGCACTTGAATTTTGCTTTATATTGACAGGGTATTTACCCTTTATCATTAAAGATAATTTCATAAACAGGAGCTCAAAAAAACTGGATTTAATGCAACTGGAAGTTACTTCACCTTTTACATCAATAATTGAACCAACAAGATATGAAATCCAGCGGGGGTCTTTATCATCAATATTTGATCCCATATAACTGAAAGGTTTTAGGCCTAATTCATTATATAAAAAAGGAACAACATCTTTCATGGATAACCTGCTGCATGAATCAATTGATAAAGAATCTTTTCGTTTGGCAACCATGCCTTTATCAAGATCTCCATATATTACACGAATATTTGAATGATCACGGTGGCATGTAACAAGGATAAAATTTATATGAGGGGATTCAATAGTAAGTTTTATAAGTTCTCGAAGTTCATTGAATTTATCTTGGCCGGCTGTTATTGTTAAACCTGCATCTATGCCGTAACCAGCAATAAGTTTTGCTTTAGTTTCACAAAGTGAACGTAAATCATTTAGTGTTGCATTAACAGGAAGATCAGGCCTATTCTGGGAAAGTTCAATATGCATAAAAATTACATCTATTCCGGCTGTTTTAAGTTTTTTCAAAATTTCGTCATTAATAAGCACTCCATTCGTACATATTTCAGCAATAATACCCCGCTTTTTTATTGCCCGAATAATGTCACAAATTTTTGGGTGTAACAGTACTTCTCCTCCAATTACAGAAACAGCATCAAGACGACGGCGTGAAATCAAAAAATCAAGATCGGATTCTATTTCTTCAAGTGATTTTATACTTTCCGGGGCGCAATTATAACATGAATCACAAGTAATATTACATCCGCGAATTACATCAAGTATTGCTCTGGGCACAGTACTGCCTGCCCAGGGTAAACGAAAAGCTTTCATTTTCAAATCCATAAATATACCGTTAATCCAGGTTTAATTATTCTTTTTTTGTTATTGGTTTCAAACGTAAAATTTTACCAGCTCTTGTAAATACTTCATCAGGAACACCCATATTTTTCAAGGTAAAATAAGATTTATCAAATGGATTTTCAAGCTGATTCACCGTCCATGCTTTTTTAAATCCAATTGAAGGCGCATACCATAATGGTAATGGCTGTGAAGGAAAGTCAGAACCATATAAAACTTTGGATAATAATTCAGGCGTATTCAAAATCTCATGCAAAGAAGAATTATGAAGAGGTAATCCAAATGTACTTAAATCCCCATAAAAATTTTCATAATTTAAAGCCATTTTTTTCCACGCATTAAAATAAGATTTCTCGTGCAGGAAAAGCCTTGTGCCGCAATGTGCTCCGATTACAGTTACCCCGCATTCAAGAGCCAGCTTTAACTTTAAAGGATCATTTAAATTGTGTTTGAACGTAGGCATAGCATGTTCAACGCCTGTATGAGTTATAAGCGGAATTCGATAATTTGCTAAGGCTTCATAGAAAGGAATGCACATTTCATTATCTACAGAAATATTATGCGCTGAAGGCAACCATTTCATTAAACAACAGCCGCATTCAGCAAGACGCGATATTTCGCTAATGGCATCTTTTCTGGATGGATGAATGCTTGCACCGAATAAAATTTTTGGAGATTGAGTCGATAAATCAGCAACAAAGTCATTATTAACTGCAAATTTTGTATTTTTAATATCTTTTGTGCCGTCTGCTTTGTGAACGAAATCCATAGCAAGAAGGACTATACGGTCCACTTTGCTTTCATCTATCCATTTAAGCATAGTTGTTTCCGGAACACTGTCCCCGGTAGCTTTGAGAATTTTTTTGTATAGCAATCTCATCCCAACGCTCATATTTTTCTTTGGGCAAATAAAATTTTCTTTATTATTTTGAGGGCTGATAATCACATGAGAATGAATATCATAAATCATTGGTTTAACCTTTGAGACAATCTACTATAAATGTATTTGTAAAGGATTTGTACCATATGCGGGATTTTCTTTTTTTGTATCATCTTTTAGTCTTTTACCGTCTTTAAAATGGGTAAAGGGCGGCAAACAAAGTACCGCTCTTGTAGCTTGGTCCGGATAAATTATAGTTCCTGCTGTAAAAAGGGAATATCCGCCTATCATTGTTCTGTCTCCCAAAGTTACATAGTCAAGAGCTAAGACTAATTCCTTATTTTCATCTTCATACATAACATGAGAATTTATCCTTACATCAGCTCCAAATAAAACATCATCACCTATTTTAAGAAAGGAACGGTCCAGAATCTTAAGACCCGGAGCCCAGTAAGTCAGTCTTCCAATTTTTGAACCCCAAAGCCTTAACCAAGGGCCGTAAATTCCCGGTATCATTCTCAAAAATTCTTCCAGAAACGGTAGCCTGGAAAATATGACTTGCATGTTGAATAAGGCCCACCATTTTATAAAATCATTTGAAGTTAATGTTACAATTCCTAAAGAAATTGGTGATATTATAAGCAACAATCTTGCACATAAAGGAGGAACTAGATATAAAATAAAAATTGCATTAAAAATTCTTAGTGTTATATCTGCATAAGGAATGAATATTATGCATAGAATAGCTATGCTAAGAAAAAAAGTAAAATAACTGATCAAAATAAATCCTATGCGCCTGGAAAGTGACATTTTATTTTTCCAGACACTGAAATCAGTCTTAGCCTTTGAATCAGATGACTGCTTAAAATTTGAATGCATTTAACAGTACCTGAAAAATTATTTTTCGCCCGGATATTTACCTATTCCTAACCCAAGTGTTAATTTACGCCATAATGACATTGAGCTTGCCTCAAGAATAGGATTATCCATAACATTAGCTCCTATATGCACGGCTACTATCTTCCATTGGTTGTCTTCCTTTATCACAACTGCAGTCCAGCGAGTTTTCAT
>AMFJ01025123.1_pt1 | contig 10737 bp, 9 predicted proteins | sample 427208 | NCBI WGS metagenome assembly AMFJ01 (sample SAMN02954298, study PRJNA114691) | groundwater metagenome | biome: aquatic; feature: subsurface aquifer; material: sediment; isolation source: subsurface aquifer sediment | place: USA: Rifle, CO | collected 2008-08
GGCCACCTGACTAAAGTGGGGTAGCATGCAAGAATCCCACTTCCTAACTCTGCTACCGCTACAAAATTGGCAATCCTTACTACATATTTTATTATCCAAATCTATTTGATCTTCAAGAGAAAAACAGTAACATAGTGGGCAAACATAAGAGCATATCCCACAGCCCAAACAAGTCTCAGCTAATTCATCCCAAATTTTATCATTTATACTTGCTTTAATAGCTTTAACCAATTTTTCTTGATTAGAAAATAATGGATCTGTAATCTTTATTTTACTGCAAAAAGTATCTGGATTTTTATGATAAAGATTTTTAGAGATTATTTTTTGAGCTTTGTCACTGTTAATAATTATCTGATAACTATCTATTAAATTTTGAATAAAAATATCACATTTTTCATCAGATATTTGTGACCCAACTCCGATTGTTATTGATCGTTGGCGGTTTGTTTGATAATAATGATCATTTGCCAATACTTTGTCTAAAAGGGAAATCGCTTTGAGATCAAGGCCCGATAGGCCTAATAAAATTAAAGGTTTAATATTTTCTTTTATAATAATTTTATTAAAAACAAAATTAAATAATATTTCATTGTTGGGTAAAAAGAACTTTTTTGTTGGAGGAATTATAGAAATTAATGGTTGCATACTAAAATTTTTAATATCAACTTCCTCCCAAATAAAACCATCTTTACCTTTTTTACAGCTAAAAATATTATATTCTTTTTGCCAGATCAAGATCTGCTTTATAAAATTATCTTTGGTAATTGTATAGTTCATTTGTAATCTAATATATTATACTAAGGGTTTACATTTATTATAATTCACATTAATATAAAATTAAAGAGGATAATATTTAGTCACGAAGGATTATAATGAAATTTCTAAAGGACACTTTAATTAAAGATCAAAATATTTTAATGAGAATAAATTTTGATGTACCATTAAATTCCAACGGAGAGGTTATTGATGATAATAGGATTAAAGCTGCTATTTTGAGTATTAAAAATATAATTGGTAACGGAGCTCAAAGATTAATATTATTGTCGCACGCTGGACGCCCAGTAATTAGATCTCGAGAAAAGTTAGAAGGAATTATTAGCGGTAATCCGCAGCTAGTAATGAAGCCAATGGCCAAAAAATTAGCTAATTGGCTCAAGATAAATAGTGACAATCTCGAGTTAGTTTATCTAGATGGTTTTGAGTTACCTGCTTATAAAATATCTGATAAATTGTTTTTAATGGAAAATCTAAGATTTTTAGAAGGTGAACAAAAATGTGATAAGGATCTAGCTCGCAGACTATCAAAATTAGGAAATATTTTTATTTATGACGATTTTGCTACGGCTCATCATGCTTCATGTTCAGTTTCAGAGATATCGAAAATACTACCGTCGTATGCAGGGTTGTTAGTCGAAAAAGAAATCGAGCAACTCACAAAATTAATGCTTGACCCACCCAAACCTTTTATAATGATATTAGGTGGGGCAAAAATACAAGATAAAATATTAGTTTTAAAAAATTTAATAAAAAAAGTTGATTTCTTTTTACTAGGTGGTATAATGGCGAATACCTTCTTAGCATCACGAAATATTGATTTAGCTCAATCAATTGTAGAAAAAGATAGAATAGATGTAGCTGATGATTTGATGCATGATTTTTCAAAAAAAATAATTTTGCCAGTAGACTTGGTTTGGGAGAGAGGTAAGGTACTAGATATTGGTAAAATAACTGTTGAACAATATTCTCGGTATATCGAAAAAGCAGAGATGATTTTTATAAATGGTACAATGGGTTTAACATCTTCTGGATCAGACAAATTTGCTCTTGGAACTCATAAAATTTTAGAATTAGTTGCAAAGAATAAAAAGGCAATTAAAATAATTAGCGGTGGAGATACTGTTGCCGAGGTTAATAAACTAAAATTAGCTGATAAGTTTACTTTTGTATCTACTGGTGGCGGAGCAACATTAGAGTTTTTAGCTGGTAATAAATTACCAGGACTAGAAGCGTTGGAATAGTATGAATTAACTTCCACTAATTTTACTTACACGAATTTCACGAATGATTAGTGATATTAGTGGAACAAGATTAGTGGAGATAAAAACATTATTAATTTGGAGGTACATGCTAACATCATCTAAAGATATGCTGCTTAAAGCACAGCGCGAAGGTTATGCCGTGGGGGCATTTAATATCTCAAACCTTGAAACTTTAAAGGCTATTATGGTTGCAGCAGAAAAGTTGCGATCACCGTTGATTCTGCAAATTGCTGAAGGTTCAATAAACTACGCTGGCTTAGCATATATTGCGGCATTAGCTCGTGAGGCAGCACAAATGTCAGGTTTGCCTATAGCAATTCACCTTGATCATGGTAAAACCTTAGAAATGATCAAAAAATGTATTGATTTAGGTTTTAATTCAGTAATGATTGATGGTAGCCATTTGTCATTAGCCGATAATATTGTTTTGACTAAAGAAGTAGTAGATTTAGCGCATTCTAAATCTATTGATGTTGAGGGTGAAATTGGTAAACTTTCGTCAAACCCAGACGATTTTGCTAACCCAGTCGGAGTTAAAGAGTTTGTAGACAAAACTAATGTTGATTATGTTGCTGTAGGAATTGGTAGTTCTCACGGTGTAAAAGCAAATTTAGATTTAGATTTGCTTTATAGGATTAAAAATCAGGTAGATGTTCCATTAGTGTTGCATGGTGGTTCTGGCGTCTCTGATGACGAAATCAAAAAAGTCATTAAATCGGGAATTTGTAAAATTAATATTCATACTGAAATTCGCAAGGCCTTTATTGAGGGTTTTAAAAAAGGTTTAGAGGAAAATCCTACATCAAACGACATGCGAGATATATTAAAATATTCTATGGATGAAATGCAAAAAGTTGTTGAGGAGAAAATTCAGTTGTTTGGCAGCGGGGGAAAGATATAAGGTAATCTAACCTCGGATAATAAATTAACTAAAAACTTAAAACGAAAAACTACAAACCACAACTAAAAAGTAAAAAGTTTTAAGATTTAAGATTTGGATTTTAGTTTTTAGATTTTACATTTAAGATTATTTTTATAAGATTAGTGGTTAAGGATACATTATGGCTTATGATGTAATTACAATTGGAGATGCGGTTAAAGATACTTTTATAAAACCGTGTAGCACGCATTTTTGTTCGTTGCAAATTAATATGCATGGTGAAAGTCTTTGTTTGCGGCATGGGGACAAAATCTCAGTTGATGAGATATCTTATGGCATAGGTGGAAGTGCAGCTAATGTGGCTGTTGGGCTCAGTAGGCTTGGTTTAAAAACTGCTATGATCGGTGCAGTGGGTGATGATGTGGTAGCAAATGAGATAATTAGCGAGTTATCAAAAGAAAATGTTGCAACTACTTGGTTAAAAAAATATAAAGGCGTGATGACTAGCGCCTCGATTATTGTAATTTTTAATAGCGAGAGAACTATCTTTGTCTATCGTGGTTTTAAAGACTATCATAAAACTGTTATTCCCAAAAATATTAATACTAACTGGATTTATCTTGGTCCGGCAGTTAACGAGATTTCGAGAATCTATAGTAATTTAATAGGATTAGCTAGTGAGAAAAATGTTAAAATTGCCATTAACCCCAGTAGTAGACAAATTGAGCAAGGTAAATCAGATTTGCTTAGAATTATTAAGGTTGCTAAGTTGATAATACTTAACAAACAAGAAGCGATTGATCTAACTGTTTCGTCAAAATTTGTCGAAATTAAAAAATTGTTGCTTGTTTTAAAAAGTTATGGGCCTGAAATTGTAGTTGTTACCGATGGAAAAAATGGTGCCTATAGCTGCGATGATAATAACCAATTTGGGATTAAAATTTTTCCTACTAAAAAGTTAATTGATCCAACTGGAGCAGGTGACGCCTTTTCAACGGGTTTTTTGGCTAATTATGCTAAAAATAGTGACGTTGGTCAGGCTCTAAGATGGGGGATAATTAATAGTTCTCGTGTAATCGAACAATATGGTGCTCAGACAAATTTACAAACACGTATTCAAATAGAAAAAAGTTTAGAATATGCTCCACATCTTTACAAACTTTAGATAATGTGATAGTGTGAAGTGTGAGTTACCTTAACAAATTTCAAATAACAAATTCCAAATTTCAAATAAATTCCAAATTTCAATTTACAAAATTCGAAATAGTTTAGAATTTGGATTTTAAAAAATTATTTGTTAATTGGTGCTTGTAATTTGTAATTTAATTTATAAATATATGACTAAACATTTAGCAATTTTTGTTGGTAATTATATCGAGAAGATATTGTCTGGTGAAAAAACTGTGGAGGGTAGGTTTAGTATTGATAGGATATTGCCTTATGGTATAGTTAAAAAGGGTGATATTATTTTTTTAAAACAATCTGGTGGTATGATTATAGGTGAATTTGAGGTTGATAATGTTTTATACTATGAGGGGTTAAACGCTGAGGCAATTGGTAAGATACGCAGGGAATATAATCAAGAATTATGCACCGAAGATGGTTTTTGGCAGGTTAAAGCTAATTCACACTATGTAAGTTTGATATTTATAAAAAATCCAAAAAAATATTTAGCACCATTGAGGTCAAAAAAACACGATCGTAGAGGTTGGGTGGTGCTAGAAAAATAGTGTTCTTTGAAATTGGAATAAAATTTATAAAGGAGGATTTTGTTATGAGTAACCTAGAGCTTCCTATTAAAGGTGGTCGTCTTAATGATTTGATCCCTCAAAGGTTTGAGTGTCAGTACATCGATCGAGTAACTGACTATTCAATTACTGATAATTCAAAATTTAAAGATTCAGCTATTACTGCTGAATATAGAGTTCCTGAAGATTCCTGGTGGCGTCTTGGTCATATTCCTGGTGACCCTTTAATGCCTGGAGTTTTGATCGGTGAATGTGCTAATCAAGCTGCTGCAGCATTATTCAGTCTATGTGTTGGTGGAGGATTCTGTCAATTAAGTAAGCAATGCATTAGATTTCATGGATCAGTGACTTTGAAGGATTTATTGCAAATCCACATAACCATCAATTTTATTAAAATGAAAGTTGGTAATGCTAAATTTACCATCTACAAACTCAAGGAAGATACCAAAGTATTGATTGCAGATGGAGAAATTACTGGGATACTTCTTAATGGATAAAAGTCTAATTTAGATTGAAAAACAAGGAAGGGAGCAGTGAGCAAAATGGGTAAAAATATGTGGGAAAAAGTCAAGGGAGACGAAAACGAGATTCCAAGATTGGGATGTGGTAGCCCGATAGTACGGGCTTACATCGAGGACGAACAGAAAGGAACAAGTTATCTTGATCTCGAGAGGGTTCAAGAGGCAGCTTTACACGTCGCTGGCTGTTGGAGTTGCACAAAAGAGCTAGAATAATTTTGGCCAGGAAACGTTGTCGCTGTAAATAACAGCGACTTTTTTCTTGTCAAAAAAAATATTATATGATAGGATAATATTAATAAACTAAAAGTTAAAAGTGAAAAACTATAAATTACTGTTGAAAGCTTCCAGTTTTTAGATTTTAATTTTGAGATTGTTTGAAAAACTTGTTATTAAAATTGAAATAGGAGTTTTATGAAAATAAAATGTGAAAAATTGCCCAAATCAAAAGTAAAATTGGAGATAGAGGTTTTAAAAGAAGATTTGACAAAATATTTTGACGAGGCTTATAAAAAATTATCTCATCAGGTAAATATTAAAGGTTTTCGTGAAGGTAAAGCCCCCAAGTTAATGGTAATTGAATCAGTAGGATTAAACCGCTATAATTCTACAGCTTTAGATATCGCCTTACCTCAAATTTATTATCAAGCCGTAAAGGATGAGAAACTTGTACCAATTTGTCAACCTCAAGTCAATATTAAACAATTTGGTGAAAATGAGAATTTTATTTTTGATGCCGAGGTTGATTTAATGCCAGAGATAAAGCTAGGAGAGTATAAAAAACTAAAAATTACTCTCGTCCCGAGCTCGAGTCGAGGGAAAAATCAAAAACTAAAAATTAATAGCGAAGTCACTAAAGAAGAGATAGAAAAGATTATTAAAAGATTAAGGTATCAATCGGCTAAATTTACCGGGGTTGATCGTGGTGCTAAAGAGGGTGATAATATTGAAATAGATTTTGATGGGTCGGTTAAAGGTGTAAAAAGAGATAATTTACAAAGTAAAAATTATCCACTTATTCTTGGAGAAAAGGTATTAGTCCCTGGTTTTGAGGATGAGCTTGTTGATATGAAAAAGGGGGAAGAAAAAGAATTTAATCTCGAGGTAAAATCGTCAGCAGGTAAGGAAAAAGTAGATTTTAAAGTTAAAATGAATGCAGTTAGAGATGTAGAATTACCAGAGCTAGATGAAAATTTTAGTAAAAAATTTGGTCATGATAGTGTGGATAAATTAATTAGTGCAATTGGTGAGAGTATTAAAGTAGAAAAAGAGCAAACTTATAGGGCGCAGTTAGAACATGAGATTTTAGAACAAATCTCTGAGAAATCTAAGTTAGATGTGCCAGAAAGTTTAATTGAGCAAGAAGTTTCACGTAAAATTACTCAAATGCAGCAACAAATGGGTGCAGTTTGGCAACAGTATTTGGATAAAATGGGTAAGACTATTGAAGATTTAAGAAAAGAAATTGCTCCGGGAGCAGAAAAACAGGTAAAATTTGGTTTACTCCTAGGTGAAATTGCTAGAGATATGGGGTTATTAAAGGAGAGCGCTAAGACTCAACAAGAACAAGAAAAAATTGTCAAAGAAACGATGGATAAGTTGATTGAGATGGCTACTAAGTAATGTGTTTAACCCCACTAATTTTTTACACGAATTTCACGAATTGATTAGTGACATTAGTGTGATGAGATTAGTGGAGATTAATTCAATATAATATGAGGTTTTATGAATAATATTAAAAATCAAGTTTTAGTACCTATGGTGCTTGAAAAAACTCAGTTTGGTGAACGAGCGTATGATATTTACTCAAGATTATTAAAAGAGAGAATTGTTTTTATCGGTGGTCCAATTAGTGATGAGTTGGCTAATACTGTAATTGCCCAATTACTATTTTTGGATTCCGAGGATAAAAAAGATATACAATTATATATCAATTCACCTGGAGGATCGGTAACTGCTGGGCTTGCAATATATGATACTATGCAATATATTAAATCAGATGTTTCAACGATATGCATTGGGATAGCTGCGTCTATGGGTGCATTTTTGTTATCTGGTGGTGCAAAAGATAAAAGACTGGCTCTGCCTAACGCAAAAATTATGATTCACCAAGTTATGGGTGGATTTGAGGGGCAAGCAGCAGATATAAAAATTCAGGCAGAGGAAATTATTAGGGTTAAAAATCAAATCAATAAAATACTTGCCAAGCAAACTGGTCAACCGTTAGATAAAGTTGAAAAAGATACCGATCGTGATTTTTATATGGACTCAAACGAAGCAAAAAAATATGGAATAGTCGATAAAATAATTTAAATAAGTTTGTGATTAATGGTGACATATAGTGATTTATGGTTACATGTGATTTATCGTGACAGATTGAATAATGAGTTACGCGAAACGAGTCACAATTCATCACTATTTATCACTTTTCGATTTTATCTAGTCAAGTTATCCTATTTACAAAATAATCTAGTCTATTATAATGGAAGAAGATAAACAATAGTTCTAAATAGGGCTATGTTCGTGAATGGCGGACTGCCAGGCGTCAGTAGACGCGTAGGGGGGGAATGTGAGTGATTTATTCTTCACCCTTCGATCAGACTCAGGGTGCCCTGAGCGTAGTCGAACGGGCAGGGTTTTAAATATTAAGCTAAAGTTTTTTAGCTTACTTTTAATTTTAATAGTAACTTTATTATCAATCAATTCTGCGCAGGCAATTTCTAATAAGCTCAACTACCAAGGCAGGTTATTAGATTTAAGTGGGAATGCGGTGAGCAAAACTCTTTCAGTAAGATTTGCCATCTATGATGCAGAAACAGGTGGTTCCACTTTATGGACTGAAACTAAGAATATAACTGTAAATAATGGTTATTTTTCAACTGTTTTAGGTGATACTACTACTTTGAGCCTGGATTTTAGTTCCAGTGATTATTATTTGGGTATAAAATTTGGTAGTGATAGCGAAATGTCACCTCGCAAATATATCGGAGCCACACCATTTGCTATTAATACATCAAAATTAAGTGGTGCATCTGCTGGAATTGGTGCAAATAATGTCTTAAAACTCGGTAATTCAGGAAACATTGATATTACTGGTGAGATTAAAACTACAGGTGTTCTAACTGTTGGTTCGAGTACCTTGAGTAATTTATCCGTTACGAATTCTTCTACCTTGAGTGGTTCACTTACTGTTAGTGGAACAACCAATTTAGCTGGTACTTGGCAATTAGCTGGTACAACTGTTACGGCTTCTGCTGGTGAACTAAATATTTTAGATGGGCTAACGGCTAGTACAACTGAACTTAACATCACAGATGACGGAATTAGTTTTACTGAATTAAGTGGCTCAGCTTCAGACGCTCAGATACCTGATACCATTACTGCTTCAAGTTATTTGCTACTATCAGGCGGCACTATGACTGGTGCCATTAATATGGGGAATACTAACATTACTGATCTTGCTCAATTAGCCTTAACCCCAAGAACAGATGGTACAGCAACAGAAGGATATGTATATTATGATTCTGATACAGATGCCTTTTATGGAAGAACTGCCGCAGATTGGGTTAATTTTGCGTCTGATGGAGGGGATATTACTTCAGTTACTGCCGGTAGTGGACTTACTGGTGGTGGTACATCTGGTGATGTTACTTTGGATATTGTTGCAGGTGATGGAACCGTTACGGTTGCTGCTAATAGTATAGTGGTGGGAACAATTGGATCAGCTAATATTACTGATGAAGCGATAACAGCAGCAGACCTAGGAGCCGATTCGGTTGATGCTAGCGAGTTATCATCCACAGCTATTTTATTTGGTGATATTGAAGCAGGTGATTTACCTGCAGCAATCGATGCCACAAAAATTGGTGGAGGAGCGGTTTCTAGTACTGAATTTAGTTATTTAGATGGAGTGACTTCTGCCATTCAGACTCAATTTTCAAGTTATTTACCACTTGCTGGGGGAACTTTAGTTGGAGATTTAAATATAACCACTAGTGATTTTAATGTGACGTTAGATGCGGCTGATGGCGCGTCATTTACTTCTAATGTTGCTGCCACAGCAGATGCATTAACAATTACTACTGCCACAGCTACTGATGGTGTGGCAGGATTATATGTTACTATGTCAGATAACTCAACAACAGGATTTATTAATGCTATAGATGTTAATTTGGATGTAACTACGGCACTATTGGCAGCTGGCAGAGCGCGTGGAATAAATGTTGACGTAACTGGTATTGCAGGTGATCACACTGATTCTTCGGTAATGGGTATCAGATTAAATGGAACTGATGTTTCTGATGCGGATTTAGTTGGATTAAACTATAATGGTCAATGGGATTATGGTATTTATATGAATAATGGTACTGTTTTTAATACTGCAGAAATCAAACTTTCAGGTGGTGGGACTTCTCTTAGTGGTGAAACTATTGCTAATACTACTGACGATATGATTGATTTTGGTGGGGTTGGAGGTACTGATGATACCAATTTGAGGATAGATCTAGATGGTACAATGCCGATTTTGTCATCAGTAACTGATACTGCTATTGGTTTTGAAGATAATATTTTACTAGGAGACGACAAGATTGTTTCATTAGGTACTAGTCAAGACGCCAATTTTATTTGGGAAATAGCAGATGCAAATGCTAACCAATTTGAATTAATTTTACCTGAGGGTGATGCTACAAATGTACCAGTTTTCGTTTTAGGTGATACATCAATTAATAACGCTGATTTAGGTATGTTTAATGGAGTTACCGATCCAAGTTTAGTATTAATCTCTGACGATGGTGGTGATTTTACACGTTTTTCTACCTATGATAATGGTAATGCCTTAATAAATGTTGGTACTGGTGATTTGATTATTGCTCCATCTGGTCACAATATATCGCCTGGAGTTGATAATGTTGAATCACTTGGAGATACCACAGCAGTTTGGGCTAATGGATATTTTACAAATATTTTGGCTGGAACCGGCGATTCGCTAACAATTACTGCTAATGCTACTTCTACTTGGTCAACATCTAGCGGAGATCTAACAGTGCAATCAGCTGGAGATTTAGTTTTGGATACTGCTGGTGGTTTATCAAGTTTAAATCTCAAAGTCAATCAAGTATCAGCTTTTGCTATTTATGATGACAACGGACACGCTTATATGTCCGTAAATACTGATGATGATAATGTGACTTTTGGTGGGGTTGGAGGATTAGCAATAAATAGTACGACAGGAGATATAACTTTAGGAGGTAGTCTAACTGTCAATAATTATGCTGGGTCAAGTAGTATAGGTAATGGTGACACTACTAAAACAGTTAATACAACATATGTTAATACTGGAAATAAAGTTTTTATCTCCTTTACAGCTAACCCTGGTGGTTATTGGTGGGTTGATCCAATTGTTGATGGTACAAGTTTTAGAGTTAACACTTCTGGTGCTTGTGGAGTTTTAGCAGGTTGTACATTTAATTATTGGATAGTTAAATAATAGACTTCTTTCGAAATAACCATTTCTACTGCAAGCAGATAATTTTGGCTAAAAAATAATTCAC
>AMFJ01025581.1_pt1 | contig 10735 bp, 10 predicted proteins | sample 427208 | NCBI WGS metagenome assembly AMFJ01 (sample SAMN02954298, study PRJNA114691) | groundwater metagenome | biome: aquatic; feature: subsurface aquifer; material: sediment; isolation source: subsurface aquifer sediment | place: USA: Rifle, CO | collected 2008-08
TACATGGTCCGTGCGGTTTGTTGGCTAGTCTTCTGCACCTATCACGATTTTAATTCTTATTAATTTATTAAATAAAATGTCGAAAAAACTAGATGATAAATATATAAAAATGGATGAGAGTAAGCAGAAAATGCTTGAGCTTAGACATACGGCCGAGCACGTGCTTCACACGGCGATGCAAAAGCTCTATCCTAATCTGAAGAAAGCGATGGGGCCGGCGACCGAGGATGGTTTTTATTTTGACTTTGATTTGGAGGACAAGGTGACGGAAGCGGATTTCCCGGCGATTGAAAAAGAGATGGCCAGAATAATCAAGTCCGGATCGAAGATGGTGAGGCGGGAGATCGACGCCGATGAGGCCAAGAAATTGTTTGCGGGAAATCCGTACAAGACTGAGTGGGTTGAAGAGATCGCCGGAAGAGGGGAAAAATTTTCAACATATCAAATGACTTTACCCGATGGGAAGGTGATAGACGAAGATCTGTGTTCCGGGCCACATTTGGACAGCGTGTCGGAAATCGGGGCGTATAAGCTCTTGTCGGTAGCCGGCGCTTACTGGCATGGGGACGAGAAAAACAAAATGCTGACGAGGATTTATGGAACAGCGTATGAGACTCAAGAGGAGCTGGATAAGTATGTGGCCCAAGTTGAGGAAGCCAAGAAGCGGGACCACCGGAAACTGGGCAAAGAGCTGGATCTGTTTTCGTTTTCCGATTTGGTTGGAAGCGGTCTGCCTCTTTATTCGTCTAAGGGGGCTTTTGTGAGAAGAACCCTGAATAATTTTGTGGAAGAGATGCAGTTTGCCGAAGGATATACCCAGGTATGGACGCCACAAATTGCCAAGGCGGATCTGTTTAAGACTTCCGGTCATTACGATAAATATAAGGACTCGATGTTCCGGGTAGTCTCCAATTTTTCGGAGGAGGAAATGTTCCTCAAACCCATGAACTGCCCTCAACATACTCAGATATATGCGGCCCAAGCCAGAAGTTACCGCGATCTGCCTCTGCGGCTCACCGACTTTGCCATGCTCTACCGGGACGAAAAACCGGGTGAGTTGTCCGGTCTGGGAAGAGTCAGAGCTTTTTCACAAGACGACTGTCATATATTTTGCCGGGAAGATCAGGTCGATGCAGAAATAGATACGGCCTTGCAGATGACGAAAAAAATCATGGAGACTTTTGGCTTTAAGTATAAATACAGACTGTCGACAAGAGATATGGATCATCAGGAAAAATATTTGGGGGATCCGGCCGTCTGGGATAGGGTGGAGAAGTGGGCGGAGGAAATTATGGACAGAAATAAGATCGAGTATTTCCAAGGACCGGGAGAAGCGGCTTTTTATGCACCAAAGATGGACCTCATCGCTACCGATGCTCTCGGCAGGGATTGGCAATTGTCGACACTCCAAATCGATTTTGTGATGCCGGAAAGATTTGGTTTGGTTTATACCGATCAGGACGGTACACAGAAAGCGCCGGTGATGCTTCATCGGGCGATACTCGGTTCGGCCGAAAGGATGATGATGATCTTGATCGAACACTTTGCCGGAGCGTTTCCGGTATGGCTTTCTCCGGTTCAGGTGACGATCCTGCCTATTTCCGAGAAAATAATTGCATTTTCTGAGGACGTTTTGAAGAAACTGGAGGAAAAGGGAATCAGAGTGGAGCTTAACCGGGATGCTGATTCTTTGGGCAAGAAGATCAGAAATGCCGAGTCTTCAAAAGTGCCTTACATGCTGATCATTGGAGAAAAAGAAGTGGGAACCGGACAAGTGTCGGTCAGAGCCAGAGGACAAAAAGATCTGGGGACAATGGAAGTTCAAAAATTTGCCGATATGATCAAAAATCAAGAAGTTAATAAAAATTAATGGAAAGTATTGATAACCCACAGACCCCTAGAGCGGAGACAAATAGATCATTATATGGAAAAGAGTACGGTGAAGTTCAAGGAAGAGGTGTAGCCGCCGAATACCTAAAAATTCTGGATGATAAGCTGACAGGTAATGAAGGAAAGGTAATCGAATTGGGGGTGGGTTCCGGATCACTGATTCCGTTTCTCGAAAGTAAGTTCGGGAAGAAAAACGTCTTTGGACTAGATATAGGATGGATTTTGAGAAATAGTCAGTTTAATAAAGATAAAAATAATATTGAAGGCGACATCGAAAGTTTACCGATTGCAAACGATTCAGTTGATAGGATAGTATCGCTTCATACTTTTGAGCATGCCCCGGATTTGCAATTGGCACTCGAAGAAGTAGAGAGAGTGTTAACTCCAGGTGGAGAAGCTATTTTGGTAGTTCCTAGACCACAGTTTAAATTACGACAACTTGGGGCTCTGGTGGATACTTTAAGAATGTATGCCGGATTTGAAAAATTAAAGGAGTCATGGGTTGAAGCAGAGGGTAATAAAGTTTTAAGTATTTGGAATCAACTTAAATTAGCTTGGAATAAGGCAGGGGAGTACCATGTCCAGAATGTAACTCCAAAGAAAATTGAGGACGCGGGAACAAACCTAGTAATTACGGATGCAAAAAGTGTTTTGGTCCCGCGGGAAATGGGATCATCCTGGGTTATCACTTTAAAGAAAATCGATAAAAATGAGGTGGCTAAGTCATAGTAGAATACAGATATGGATGAATTAAAGAAGAAAGAATTAATTGAGAGTTTTTTGACCCGAGGGGTGGAGAATATTATCCCCGGCCGGGCAGAGCTTGAGAAACTACTGTATTCGGACAAGAAACTAAATGTCTATTTGGGGATCGATCCGACGGCAACCAGAATTCATTTGGGACACGCTTTTCCACTACGGAAACTGCAGATCTTGGCCGACCTCGGTCACAACGTGACATTTTTGATCGGGGACTTTACCGCAAAAGTGGGAGACACTTCCGACAAAGAAGCGGAGAGGCCGATCTTGACCGACGAACAGATCGAAGAGAATTTTCAAACATACAAAAGACAAGCGGCGAAGTTTTTGGATTTTGACAAAGTACAGGTGCACCACAACAGCGAGTGGTTGAGCAAGCTAAACTTTGGTGACGTGCTGAAACTGACCAGAAATTTTTCCTTGAATGACTTTATTAGCCGTGAACTGATCAAGAAAAGATTGACTGAAGGTAAGCCCGTGAGTTTGCCGGAAGTGCTGTACCCCATCATGCAAGGATACGACAGTTACTTTATGGATACGGATATCCAACTGGGGGGTACCGACCAGACTTTTAATATGCAAGCAGGAAGAACTCTACAGAAAAACTTGAGAAACAAAGAGTCAAATATCGTGGCGAATGGATTTTTGCCCGGGACCGATGGCCGCAAAATGAGCAAGAGCTGGGGAAACGCCATTTGGATCGAAGATGCACCAGAAGAGATATACGGAAAGATAATGTCGGTTGCCGATGACGTACTGCTCACCTACTTCCTGATGGGGACAAATGCTTCTCAACAGGTGATTGACGAAGCGAAAGTGAGACTGGAAAAGGGGGAGAATCCGATGAATCTCAAGAAAGAACTGGCCAAGATAATTGTGCAGGAACTGCACGGTGTAGATGCGGTAGCTATGGCGGAAGAACACTTTAGGAAGACGGTAGTGGAGAAGGTAGCCGGAGAAGACACTCCGGTAATAAAAGTGGATTTTGCGGTGCCGGTACTGGGATCCGAAGCTTCACTCGCCGCTTACGCCCTTGCCAATGGTCTGGTTTCCAGCAATACCGAGTTTAAAACTCTATTGAAGGAAGGGGCGATCTATTTGAATGAAAAACGGATCGAAGGCGAAGCCGAACTTCCATTAAATCAGGGAGAAAATGTGGTGAGAATCGGGAAGAGAAAGTACTTGAAATTGGTGAAGTAACTGTCCATGGAATATCACCCCGTCGTAAATAAGATCGTTTCACTGCTTAAAGAGAACAATTATTGGTTTGAATCGTTTGAGCATGAGGCGGTCCGAACAAGTGAGGAAGCGGCTAAAATTCGAACCGGTTACTCTTTGGATCAGGGTGCAAAAGCGATGATCGTACGCATAAAGAGAACGGAGTCCGACAAGATATTTGTGATGTTGGTGGTTCCGGCAAACTTAAGATTTGACGAGCGAAAGGTGAAAGATTTTTTTGGGGCGAAAGATATCCGTTTTGCATCCGAAGAGGAGGTGGAAAAGATCACCGGAGGAGTACTACCGGGAGGAGTCCCTCCATTTGGAAACCTGTTTGGTCTGGAAATCATCACCGATCCGAAGCTACTTGATAACGAAAAGATAATTTTTAACGCCGGTGATAAACGATTTTCGATCGCCCTGAAGTCCGAAGACTATGTGAAGCTGGTTCGGCCTCAAATAGCCTCAATAACCTGACGGATAAGGTATAATGCTTCCATGAGTAAGTTAAATGGAGCCATCCATCACACCCACCTTAACCCCAATTCCGAGAGGGCTTAACGGATTTACTCAAAATATCGAATTAAGACCTCCTGAACGGGGTTTTTTCGTTTTTGGAGGTGGTAGGAGGTATTATTAAGTAGGTTAATTGAACAAAATAACATGACACAAATACAAACACTAAAAGGATTCAGAGATTTTTTGCCGAAAGAAGCAAAGGCGCGACAGTGGTTGAAGAGAAAAATAGAGGAAGTTTTTGAACTATGGGGGTTTGATCCGATGGAAACACCAACCCTGGAACCGCTGGAGCTATTTGAAGGAAAGATCGGTGAGGAGGAACAGCTATTCTTCAAATTTAAAGATAATGCCGGGCGGGAGGTAGCACTTCGTTATGACCAAACGGTACCGACATGTAGAGTGGTGGGACAGTATGCGCAAGAGCTACCCATGCCTTTCCGGAGATATCAAATTCAACCGGCATTCCGAGCGGAAAAACCTCAGAAAGGAAGATACCGGGAGTTTGTGCAGTGTGATGCCGATATTTTTGGCGAGAGTTCTTACTTGGCGGATGCCGAGGTGATCGGACTGTCTTTGGAGATTTACCGGAAATTGGGTTTTAAGAATGTCTGCGTTTCCGTTAATGACCGGGAGTTGCTCGAGGGCATTCCTTATAAAGCAATTGTGGCGATTGATAAACTGGAAAAGGTCGGGGAGCTGGGGGTAATAAGAGAGATGATCGAGAAGGGAATAGAAAGAGAACAAGCCATCAAGTATTTTAAACAGGTACAGGATCTACGGCCCAACGAGAGAATTCGAAACATCTTCGCCTATTTGAAGGAAATTGGATTTGACGAAAGCTGGTATAAATTTGAACCGACTCTGTCGAGATCGTTTTCGTATTCGACCGGTCCAATTTGGGAGGTAAAGATAGAAGGATTTGGCAGTGGGTCGGTGTTGGGGGGTGAAAGATATGACGGACTGGTTAGTAAGATCGCCGGGGTAGAAATTCCCGGAACCGGGTTCGGTTTGGGATTTGACAGAACACTGGAAGCTTGTCAGCAATTTGGGCTGGTGCCGGAATTTTCGACGGTATCAAAAGTGCTTGTCTGTCTGATGGGGGGAGAGTATTTTGTGTCCGGGTTACTGGCGATGAAAAGTTTGAGAGAGGCCGGTATTGAAACCGAGATCTACCCCAGTAAAGAAGTCAGGATCGACAAACAGTTAAAGTACGCAAACAAAAAAGGTATCCCGTATGTCCTAATTATTGGCGCAGATGAAGTTCAGGCCAAAAAGGTGTCGGTCAAGAATATGAAGACCGGGGAACAGAAGACCGTGTTCGTGGAAGATGCCATAAAAATCGTTAAACAAAATAACTGAAGAAAGTCCGGTTGTGGTAGACTATTCCCGATAAGCAAGGGGGTACGGAGGCACATTTAATCACAAAAAGGAGAGGCCGATGGATGATGAGATGCGAGAGAAACTGATTGCTCTATGCGTAGACATTTACGCCCACGATCAACTTGATTGGGAAATCACATTGGCGGGTAACGGGACGAACGCCTTTGAAGCAAGCCGTGTAGCAAATAAGATCTTGGAGATTCTTGGGATTGAGGAAGAAGGCGAGGAGTTCCAAGCGCTTTTGGCCAAGAGGGTCCGTGAGCTGAAAGAGCTATATGAACCGGAAGGGGAAGATGAAGATGACGAGGGTGAGGAGTAGTTCATCATGAAAAATCTAAAGTATTCAAACCCGATTCCTCCCAAAGCGTATCGATGCGGGAAGTGCAAGGTAACCGGAGTCAAACTCTGGCGGTATTATCTCTGGACCGATTTTCTCTGCGCCAAATGCGCGGCAAAATTAATAAATATCCCGGTGACCGACATTAATGCAGATGGGGAGCTCAAAATGGAACATGGACAAATGACAAATGCAATTGGTTTTTATGTTCCTGCGGTTCCATACGAAGAATGTGTCGAGGACTACTGTTGGGCTTCGCCTCCCGATGCCGGTGAAAAGTGGTGGAAAGCTTTGCCGACGACAAAATAAAAGCAGATCCTGTTGCGAACATAGAATACCCTCCCCCAAGGAGGGTTCTTTTTTTAGGACAAGTTCTTATTGAGGAAGTCGGGAAGGTCTTTGATTTTGACGCGTTTTTGTTCCGAGGTGTCGCGGTCTCTCACCGTGACCGAGTCGTCGGTAAGAGTGTCGAAGTCCACCGTAACACAAAATGGCGTACCGATCTCGTCCTGGGTGAAGTATCTCTTGCCGATGTTACCTCTTTCGTCTAGAACGGTGCGGAAATTTTTCTTGAGGTCCTGATAAAGCTTTTTTGCTTTGTCACCCAACTCTTCTTTGTTTCCTAATAGAGGAAAGACGGCAACCTGGTAGGGGGAAAGAACCTTGGGAAATTTCATCACGACTCTTTTCTTTTCCGTGTCTTCGAAGTAAGCGTTCATCAGAATAATGGTGAGAAGCCGGGAAAGACCGAAAGTGGGTTCGATGACGTGGGGAATAAATTTTTCTTGGGTATAGGGATCGGTGTAACGGAGATCAACGCCTGACTTTTCGATGTGGTTTTTCAGGTCGAAGTCGGTGCGATAAGCCAGACCAAACATTTCTTTGAAGCCCCAGGGAAATTCGTACTCCAGATCCTCGGTGCGGGAGCTGTAATGACTAAGTTCTTCTTTGGTATGAGATCTCCAGCGGAGTTTTTTGGCCGTAAGTCCAAGAGAAAGGGCAAATTGGTACATCTCATTTTTCCAGTACTCGAAGTGTTTTTCCCAGTCTTCCGGCTTAACAAAATATTCAAACTCGGCCAGATCGAACTCCAAAGTACGGAAAGTAAATTTGCCCATGGTAATCTCGTTTCTAAAAGCTTTGCCGGACTGGGCGAGACCAAACGGAAGCTTGGGGTGAAGTGAGTCCAGAACTTGTTTGAAATCGACGAACATGCCCTGGGCCAGCTCTCCCCGAAGATAGGCGGTACTTTTACCATCGGTGATAATACCGATCTGGGTTTCAAAAAGCTGATTGAAGTTTCGAACCTTGGTCCAGGTTTTATTGCCACACTTGGGGCACTTGATGTCATTTTCGGCGATTATTTCGTCCAACTCTTTCAGGGGTTTACCCTCCACATTTTTCAGACCTTCGACAGCATCTTCGATCAGATGATCGGCACGGGTGCGGTAGTGACAGGTAAGGCAGTCGATCATGACATTGGTAAAGTTTGCCGTATGGCCGGAGGCTTCCCAGACCTTGGGACTCATGAGAACGGAGGTGTCCAGTCCAAACATGTCCGAGCGGTCGGTGACGAAAGTTTTCCACCAAAGATTGATGAGATTCCTTTTTAGTTCTGTTCCCAAGGGACCAAAATCATAGGTATTGGCCAGACCACCGTAAATCTCGGAACCGGGGAAAATGAAGCCACGACGCTTGGCGAGGGAAATTATTTTTTCGAGGGTGGCTTCTTTGGATGGGGCTGGCATTTATTTGGTTGAATTTATTGTTTGACGGTTGGGAGTCGGAGATCGATACGCTCCATATCGCGAGGAAACATGGAAGCTTCACGAACGTTTTTGAGACCCAAGATGTACATGGTGATACGTTCGGCGCCAAGTGCGAAACCACCTAAAGGAGGTGAGCCGAATTTGAACGCTTGCAAGTAAAGTGCGACATCTTCTTCTTTTAATCCCCATTCGTGAACATTTTTGAGGATACTTTCGTAATCATGTAAACGTTGGCCACCGGAAGACCATTCGACTCCACGGCAAAGCAGATCGACACTAAAGGCATATTCAGGATCGGCCGGGTCCGGATAGACATAAAAGGGTTTCTTCTTGGTAAGAAAGTGGGAGACAAAGACCAGATCGGAACCCTTTTCTTCTTTGGCCCACGCGCAGATCTCACGTTCATCATCCGGAGCAAGATCTTTTTCGGTGCGACAGTCACGGCCGGTTCTCCGGAATATTATTTCTTGGGCATCACGAAGTTTGATGATGGGAAACTTCTCGGACATTAGAGGAATAGTGGCCTCAAAAAGGGCTAACTCTTTTGCGCATCGCTCCTCGACTTCTTTGAAGATAAAACGAACAACATATTCTTCCATATCGAGAACTTCCTCGACAGAGTCGATGAAGTTGAACTCAGCGTCTAAAGAAGTCACTTCGGTAAGATGTCGAGTGGTGGCAGATGGCTCGGCGCGAAAGATTTGATTGACACTAAATACTCTTTCGAAGGCGGTGGTAAGAAGAGACTTGTAGAGCTGAGGACTTTGGGAGAGATAGGCTTGGTGATCGAAGTAATCTACCTTGAAAACTTCGGAACCACCTTCGGGTACGGCATTGATGATAGATGGTGCTTGAAATTCGAGAAAGTCCTTGTCCATAAGAGCTTTTCGAAAAGCATCAATGACAACGGCCTGAACTTTGAAGATGGCTTGAATCTTGGGGTGGCGAAAAGAAAGTGATCGGTGGTCTAAAAGTGTGGGGAGCTCTACCTCGAGAGTTTCTTTGCTTAAGTCCAGTGGAAGTTCTGCCGAATGAGCCAGGACGGTCAATTTAAAAGCCTCTATCTCGACGGTACCTGTTTCAAGAACGGGGTTAACTAGTTTTTCGGGACGAGCTTTGACGAGTCCCTCAATGCTGACAACATCTTCGGGTTTGAGTGATCCGAGAAGCTCACCGGTGCCGACGATTTGAAGGAGTCCACTGCGATCTCTTAGATCGATAAAGACGATTTTGCTGTGGTTCCGCTTGGTGTTGACCCAACCCTTGACGGTTACGGTCTCGCCAATTTTATTGATTGTGTCTCTTACCAGTGTCCGTTCCATGAGATCGATTATACAGTCTGGGAAGTGTTAGAATGATATGGCTTGAGTAATTTTGAAGGATTGATAAAGAGTTTGGGTCCGGACAGGGTTAAAAGAGATGAGCCCTTGTCTTCGCATACCACCTTGAGAATCGGCGGACCGGCAGATCTATTTTACGAAGCGCAGAACTCGGGAGAATTAATTAAAGCGGTTAGGCTTTCCAGAAGTTTCGGGGTACCGGTTACCGTGATCGGGGGAGGAAGCAATGTATTGGTGTCCGATTCCGGGATCCGGGGATTGGTGGTAAAAAATACCGGGGGAAAAATTGAGATCCGTGAAAAAAGATTTTTGGGGTTTTTCAGAAATAGAGCGGTTCCGGCGGGACTCTCCTCACGTGTACCGTCTGCCCGTTGGGCGGGATCCTCAGAAGGAACAAAGAAGTATGATTTTTCCGATCTGGACTACGATGAAAGTAAGTTTCCGGATGTAGTCGTGTCGATTGGCAGTGGAGTAAATCTACAGGTGGCGATGCAAAAACTTTTTGATGAAGGGATCACCGGACTCCAGTGGTACGCCAGGATCCCGGGTACTATTGGCGGAGCGGTGTACAACAATATCCATGGTGGTAGTCATACGATAGCCGAAATAGTGAGGGAAGTGGTGGTGTTGGATAACCATGGCGGGGTAAATAAAATACCCGGTAAAAGTATGCAGTTTGATTACGACAAATCCAGAATTCACCGGACCGGCGAGGTAATCCTGGAAGTGATACTGAACTTGAAAAAGGGCGACGTGGAGAAGGCAAGAGGAGTGGCCGGTGAGTGGAAAAAAAGAAAGTCGTGTCAGCCGATGAACTCGGCCGGGTGTGTGTTCAAAAATATTTCCGAGGAAGATAGAGTAATACTCGGCTATCCGACAACCGCCACGGGATATATTGTGGAACATATTTTGAACATGACCGGATACAAAATCGGCGGGGCGATGATATCTCCCGACCACCACAACTTTATTGTGAATACCGGTGGAGCGACGGCAAAGGATTATCTGGCCGTTCGGGACGAAATCGTCCGGAGGGCTAAAGAGACCATAGGCATAGAACTCGAAGATGAGATAATACGACTGGGCGAGTTTGATCAATAAATTAATTAACTAAATTGAACGGAGTATTACGAATAACAGGAGGTAGAAAACTTGAAGGGGCCGTGACGCCGATCCCCAATAAAAATTCTTTAGTGGCGGTTCTGCCGGCGGCCATACTGACCGATGAGATGGTAACCTACAAGAACGTGCCCGGAACGAGTGACGTAGCCAAGATACTGCAAATATTAAAACTGTTGGGAGCCGAAGTGGATCAAAGTAGCAGCGGAGAGATAAAAATTAAATGTGCCGGGATAAAGTCTCACAAGATCGATCAGACCCTGGGAGGTCAGTTCCGTGCGTCCTTGATGTTTGCCGGTCCTTTGCTGGCGCGTTTTGGAGTGGCGGAAATACCTTTGCCCGGAGGTTGTGACTTGGGAATGCGTTCGATCTCGGCGCACTTGGATTCTTTTAAAAAGGCCGGG